>JGI24539J26755_10000941_pt1 | contig 13604 bp, 6 predicted proteins | sample NorSeaMetagenome_2_FD_26755 | JGI IMG/M metagenome (IMG submission 26755) | reverse complement strand
CTCAAGTTATGGCAAATCAATTATTAGAGGAAGGCATTTATGTGATTGGTTTTTTCTTTCCGGTTGTGCCAAAAGACAAAGCAAGAATAAGAGTGCAGTTATCTGCAGCGCATACAAATGAACATATAGACAAAGCTGTAAACGCATTTATTAAGGTTGGAAAAAAATTAAAGGTTATTAATTAATGCGATAAAGGCTACATGAAAATTAACTGTAAATGTGTAATACAAAACCAATATTAGTTATTTTAGATGCAGGAATGGAATCTGTTATAAGGGGGATTAGCCAATGGGATTCATGAACTTAAGAAAGATACTATAATGTTTTTTTCTATTTATAATGGCGCTTAGTTTTTTAACAGATTATTTTAATAATGATTTCTATTATAAAGTAAACTACCGAGAAAACAATTTAGATAGGGCTAGAAATCAATTTAAATTAATAAAGAACCTCTCAGAAAAAATAGAAAATCAAAAGTAATCTAAGTTTTTAAGTATAATTGTCTTTTCATATCTTTGATGACTAAAGCAAATAAAAATAGCGCACTATAAAATGTTTAGAAAACTAGTATTTATCTTTATTTTATCTTTTGCAACAAGCATTTTAGGTCAGTTTTCTAATTTACCGGGAACTCCTTTTATTAAGAATTTTTCTCAAAAAAAAATAAAAATATTTGATACTTCTCAAAATATAAATGGAGAAATGTATTTTGCAACCGCTGGTTCTTTAGTCGAGTTTGACGGTTTTAGATTTACAAACTATAGTATTAAAGAACAAACAGATCTTAGAGCTGTTTTGTATATAGATGACCAACATATTTATACTTCTGGTCATGGTGGATTTGGGTTATGGTCTAAAAACAATAAAGGTATTTTAGAATATAAAAGTTTATTTTTTAAATACCCAACTAAGACAGAACAATTATTACCTACTTTTTCTAATATTATAGAGATGGATGGAAAGATTTTGTTTCAATCTTTTTGGCGTATTTATATATACAACCCGTCAAATGAAAAATTGACTAGTATACAAGCTTTTAAGGGATTTAGTGGTCTTTACCTTTCAAATAAAAGAGCATTTGTGCAAGATGTTTCTATTGGATTATTTGAATTAATTAATTTTGAAAAAAAAATAGTTAAAGGAACGGAAACAGTAGATATTGAGGTTATTGGTGTTTTTGAAGAAAAGAATGAGAGTCTTTTAATTGTGACAAAAAATAAAGGGTTTTGGACTTCTAAAGATGGAGTTTTAGTTAAAAAGGATTGGGAAGTTAACCGTGAAATTGAGAAATTTATAATTACTGATGTAGAAGCATATACTAAAGATAAATTTATTGCAGGTACTTTAAGAAACGGATTTTATATTATTTCAAATAAGGGAGAGAAAATTGCTCATTTTAATAAAAGTAATGGATTAGAAAATAACGCGATTCGTACTGTTTTTAAAGATAGCAATAATAATGTATGGGTGGGTACAGAATCTGGAATTAGTTACGTAGAGGTAAATAGTAGGACAAAATATTTATTAGATACAAAAAGTAATTTTGGTACTGTTTACGCAAGTTTATTAAAAGATTCGCTTTTATATTTGGGTACCAATCAAGGGCTATTTACTAAAAATATAAATAAACCACTTTCTGAACCTAAATTAATTAATAATAATACACAACAAATCTGGCACATTGATGAAATTGATGGCCAAATTTTGGTAGGCGGTCATAAAGGGGTTTCTGTTATGGAAAACAACTTTTTAAAAACAATTCACTCAGAAGGTGGTGGTTGGGTCTTTAAAAAACATCCAAAAATAAGTAATATTTTATATATTGGATTTTATTCTGGAATCGCTGTTTTTCAAAAAACAGATAACCAATGGAAGTTTCTTAAAAAGTTTGATGCGTTTGGTGAATCCTCTCGTTTTATAGAATTTGATCAATATGGACATTTATGGGTTGCACATCCATCAAAAGGATATTATAGATTAAAATTATCATTAGATGGTCTTAATCTGAAAGAAATAGAGTTTTACGGTGTAAAAACCCCTAATGTAGAAACGTATGCATATTTTTGTAAAATCGATGGAAGCTTGGTTTTTTACAACCCCAAAGGATTCTTTTATTTCGATGCTTTAGAGAACTCATTCATTAAAGCAAAGTATCCTTCCGAGATTTTTAAAGGGTTAAACAATATCAATTATATTCATCAAGATGATAATATTTTTTGGTATGCTACTCCCAATTTATTTGGATACCTTATAAGAAGTGGTAATCTTTTTAAAAATACTAAAGAACCTTTTTATACTTTTTGGAGTAAGCACTTAAATGATTTTAATAAGTTTAAAAAAATAAATAAGAACAGTTTTGCGATAGGAATAGATAATGGTATTATTTTTCATGAATTTAATTCAAAAATAAAGAAACCAGTGAAGTCTTCTTTAACACTTAAATCATTAAAATTTATAAGTGCCACAGATACTATTATTGGACCTATTACTAGTAAAAGTGAGTTGAAAATACCTAATAGTCACAATTACTTAAAAATAAAAATTGCGTTACCTAATGTACCTCTAAGTAACTCTAAACAATTTCAATATAAATTAAAAGGGTTAGAAGATTTTTGGTCTCCTTGGATTTATGATTCTGAAATTAACTTTCCAGGATTAACCGCTGGAGATTATGTTTTACAATTAAGAGTATCAAAAGAGGATAGTATGTCCCAAAATATAGAAATCCCTTTTCATATATTGTATCCGTGGTATATAAGTAATACTGCAAAAATAATTTATATTTTATCTTTCTTGTTTATTTTTATTAGCTATCGAAGTTTTTTACAACGTAAAAACGAGAAATATGTGAAAAGGTTAAAGCTTTTAGAGAACCAAAAAAGAGAGCGTCAAAAAGCAAAATTTGAGCTAGATAAATTAGGAATAGATAAAGAGTTATTGCTTTTAAAAGAAGAAAACTTAAATCTAGAAATTAAAAAGAAAAATGCTGCATTGGCCTCTTCTACTTTAAATAATATCAAGAAAAATGAATTGTTAGCCGATTTGGTTATTGATATAAAAAAAATTGACAAAGAATTAGTAAATAGTTCTTTACATTTTCCTGTAAAAAAGGTAATCAAAAAAATAAACAATCATCTCTTAGATAAAGAAGATTGGTTAACCTTTCAACTTCATTTTACAAATACACACGCTAAGTTTTTTCAAAACTTACAAGAAAAACATCCAGAATTATCTTCCAATGAAATTAAACTAAGTGCGTATTTAAAACTAAACCTTTCTACAAAAGAGATTGCTTCATTAATGAATGTTGCCATAACAAGTGTAGAACAAAGTAGATATCGTTTGCGTAAAAAAATTAATTTAGATAAAGACGTAAATCTAGTTAACTACATTCAGAAAATTTAAAATAATTACTAAATTTCTTCGAGTAATAATTTAAATCTTCTCCCAAAGTTGATTATGGGTTATTTAATTGTGTTTTGTAAGGTTCTTATATAATGGTATAAAGAGTAAATTAAAGTGTCTAATTTATTTTTTAATATCATTTTTGAATTAAACAGTATACTTAAAGAATGCACTTCTATTATTTTTACATACTTGAAACAATATACCTTTTATTTTAGAGCGATATAAAATGATTGATGCAAATAACAATATGGCTTTTTTGTGAAATTTAAAAAAGAATCATAATTCTTGCGATAGTATTTAATATTATGGAATATAATCTGAAGGTTTTTTAAATTATTTATCGTATTAGAATGTAAAATCAAATAATTATTATAAATAAATTCTTTAAATAAGATTTCTGTATCTGCATATAATTATATAAGGGAGGCTTGTTCTAATAAAAATAAATTCGATAATTACTCAATTAAAATAAAATATAAGTAACTCATTTTAAGTAATTTAATTATATTAACAAAGTTTTTGTAGAGGTGTAATTTTTGAGTAAATAGTTTTTGTAGAGGTTAAAATGTTGCTAAAAAATTTATATTAATTTTATTTTGCTCTGTACTATTTTTTTAATGTATTGGTGTTTCAAAGTTCATGTTTTTTTGTACAACAAACAACAATTTAATTAATAAGTATGTGTATTATTTTAACTTTAATAATTTATATTATGAAACAAAAATTACTTTTAATTCTATTGGTAACTTTTACTGCTGTGCAGGCGCAAGAAATTACGCATGTGGATTTTGACACAAACAATGCTAACATTGTTTTTAATAGCTGGAACACTTCTTCAACTTTTGCAAAGGTTGCAAATCCAGCTTCAGATGCTACAAATGCATCAGCTTTTGTAGGACAATTTACAGCAGGAAATGATAATGGAATTGGAATTGGTGTTATAGATGTAGCTACTGTATTTACATCTCCTTTCAATTTAATGTCTAATGCTGTTTTTAAAATGAAGGTTTTTTCAACAGAAGAAATAGACGTTACTTTTCATTTAGAAAATGCTCCAGATTGGGGTAATAATCTAGAAGTTACTTCTTCTGTAGGTGCTGCAGATACTAATAAATGGGTGGAATTAATTTTTAATTTTTCTGCGAATGCTTCTAACATATATATGAACAATATTGTTATTAAAATAGGTGGATCTAATACAGCAGTAGGAGATATTTATTTTTTTGATGATATTAAAGGTCCAGAATTATATACAACTCCTGCACAAAATTATAATCCTGCAAATGCTGCAACAGATGTTTCTGTTTCAACGAATTTAGAAATAGCTTCTAATGGTGATTTTAGAAATTTAGATGATTCTGAAATTACAGATTTAACAAATAAAGTAGCTTTAAAAATTGGTGATGCAAATGGAGCAGATGTTGCTTTTACTGCAACAATTAATAATGATAAAAATAAAATTACCATTGATCCAACAAGTGATTTAGACAATTCTACAACGTATTGGTATGGAGTTGTAGATAATTCAATTGAATATACAACAGATGTTGCTGTAACTGGTGTTTCTGCAACATTTACAACAAAAGCCGCTGTAACGGGAGATATTAATGAAATGCTTTTTGATTTTGATACCACTAATGCAGATATTGGATTTGGTTCATGGGGCGGAGTTGGTTTTTCCAAAATTACAAACCCTGATAAGTCTGGAATTAATGTTTCTGATAACGTGGGTGAGTATACTTATAATGGAAACGATGCTGGTTTAGAAAATGATTTAGTCAATGATGCTACACCATTGTCTCCATTTGATTTTTCTGAAACAGCTTTCATAAAAGTTAAAGTTTGGGTAAGTAAGCCGGTGGGTGTATCTATTAAGCTTCAAAATTATCCTGATTATGGTCAAGGTTACGAACAAATGATTGAAGTTACAGAGATCAATACTTGGGTTGAAGTCGTTTTTAATTATGGAGCGATTACTGCAACAAATTATGACAGAGCTCAAATCTATTTTGACAAAGATGGTAGTGGAGGTTCTTCGGTTGGAGATAAATATTACTTCGATGATTATTTAAAGAGTAATGTGCCGCCTGCCGTTGAAAATACGTATTCTCCAATAAGTGGTGCAACCGATGTTTCTGAGTTTGCAACACCAACGATTGCCTCTAATTTTCAATTTAGAAACTTAGACGATAGCTCAATAACAGATGTTTCGAGTTATGTAGAATTAAGAAAGGATGATGCATCAGGTGAACTGGTTGCAATCACTGCTGCTTTAAGCGCTGATAATTCTTCCATTATAATAAGTCCTTCAGACATATTGGCCGTAAATACAACCTATTGGTACGGTATTAAAGATGATGTAATTGAATACAAAGAAACCAATACAGCAGTTACAGGACTTTCGGCAACATTTACAACAGTTGCGACTGCTGTATCGATGGTAACCTATAATGATTTTGATGGTAATTCTTTAACAACAGTTTCAGAATCTATGGGAGATCCTGCCGGAACATATGAAACAGTTGCAGATCCTGAAGATGGAACAAATATGGTTTCTAAATGGCAAAAAGGAAACTCTTGGTGGGGATGGGAAAGAATACATTTTCAATTAAACACCCCTTTTGACGCAACTAAAGATGACATCTTTTCTTTTAGAGTTTACTCTTCTGTTAAAACAAATTTTATGTTTAAAATAGCAGATGCAAAAGAAGATAGCGATCAAAATGCGAATTTTGAGATCTATGGAGATATTATAGCAGCAAATCAATGGCAAACAATTTATATAGATACCTCAGAATTAGCTGATGGGGTTAGTTTTGACCACGTTTTTATCTTTATAGGTCCCGGAAATGGAGATATTACAGGAGATTTTTACATAGATGATTTAAAAGGACCCCAATTACAGGGTACTGCATCTATAAATGATTTTGATAAAACGATTTTTAAATTTTATCCAAATCCTGCTAAAGACATCATAAACTTTATCAATATAGATGGAAAAAAAGAAATTAAAATTTTTGATATTAATTCTAAACAAATTCTTAAAAAGAGAATAAACAGCAACGAGTTGTCAATTGAAAAGTTAAAACCTGGTTTTTACTTTATGGAAATTAATGGACAGTATAAAAAGTTAATTAAAGAATAAATCTTTAAATTTATTATTTTATGGAATGAAAGAGAATCTCTTTCATTCCGTTTTTTATAAAGTAAAATATGAACAAATTTTCAATTATTTTTATCAGACTATTCTCAGTGATCGTTTTCTTTTGCTCATTTTCTTTGTTTTCGCAAACAGTAATTGTCTCTGGAGAGATTGTAGATGTCTCAGGGAATTATCTTCCTGGAGTATCAATATTGGTAGAAGGAACAACCAGTGGAGCTTCAACAGATTTTGATGGAAAGTACATTATCAATATAAAGACTCCAAATGCAACCTTAATATTTCAATATTTAGGTTTTGAAACTCAAAAAATTAAGGTTGGGAATCAAAAGAAAATCAATCTAATTTTAAAAGAAAGTTTCGATCAATTAGAAGAAATTCAAGTAGTTGCATTTTCAAAACAAAAAAAGAATAGTGTAATAGGTTCTATCACTACCTTAAAAGTATCAGAATTAAAACAACCTACCTCAAATATTACAAATACACTAGCAGGTAAAATTTCGGGATTAATTTCATACCAAAGATCAGGTGAACCAGGAGCAGATAATGCAGCCTTTTTTATTAGGGGTGTTACAACTTTTGGCTTTAACAACAGTCCTTTAATTCTATTAGATGGCCTGCAAATAACTACTTCTGATTTAGCACGTTTAGAACCAGATAATATTGCTTCTTTTTCAATTATGAAAGATGCAACTGCNACTTCATTATATGGTGCNAGAGGAGCAAATGGTGTGGTACTGGTAACTACTAAAATAGGAAAAAAAGGAAAAGCTAAAGTTTCTGTACGTTANGAAAGTTCNATGTCTAGTCCGTCTAAAATAAATAGTTTTTTAGGAGCAGTAGATTATATGGAATTATACAATAGAGCGCAGCGATCTCGTGATCAATCTGCCAACCTATTATATTCTAAGCAAAAAATAGAAGGGACAAGAAATGGTTTAAATCCGAACATTTATCCAGATGTTGATTGGTATAGTGAACTTTTTAAAGATTTTGCAGTAAATAAAAGATTGAATATAAACATAAGTGGGGGTGGAGAGGTTGCTCAATATTATTTGTCTGTTACGAATGCAAATGAAACAGGGCTGCTAAAAGTAGACCCTTTAAACAACTTTAATAATAATATTGATATTAATAGGTCTAATTTAAGAGCAAACATCAATATAAATTTAACTAAAACAACCAAGGTTGCTGCTAAGTTTTATTCTTTATTTGAAAGATATAATGGACCAATAGTAGGGGCTTCAGATATTTTTTATCAAGTAGCACAAGCAAACCCTGCAAATTTCCCAAAGACTTACGATACAGATGATGCAACCGCTAATTTTAATCATACGCTGTTTGGGAATAAAGGAAATGGTGGGTTTCCAAATCCATATGCTGAGAGTGTGCGCGGATTTAAAGACCGTTTTTCAAATACTACTTTGGCACAATTCCAGATCAACCAAGATTTAAGTTTTATTACTGATGGTTTAAAATTAAGAGCTATGGCATCTGTAAGAACGTATACAGAAAACCAGAATGAGCGAAGCTTTACGCCTTTTTATTACGGATCTAATGAAACACAAACACCACAGGGAGTTGTAAATTCTTTATATCAAATTCAGGAAGGTACAGAGTTTTTAAACGACCCAACTATAGGGAACAATGGGAATAGTAATTTTTATTATGAAGCAGTATTAGAATATAATAAAACATTAAAAGACAAACACGAATTTGGTGGTTTATTAGTAAGTTATTTCCAAGAAGCTTTAAATACTATTGGTGGTGGTAATACAGCCTTTTCTACATTACCTTCAAGGAATATGGGAGTTTCCGGAAGGGCTTCTTATAATTATGGAAGTAGATATTTTGGTGAATTTAACTTTGGATACAATGGGTCAGAAAAGTTTGCAGAAAAAAATAGATTTGGTTTTTTTCCATCTGTAGGCTTTGGTTGGATAATTTCTAACGAAGCTTATTTTGAAGAAAACATTCCATCGATTAATTTATTAAAATTAAAATATACCTACGGTTTGGTTGGTAATGACGGTATTTCAAGTGCTAGTGATCGTTTCTTTTATTTATCAGATGTAAACCTGAATAATGGTGGAACGGGCTATACTTTTGGAACCAACTATAACAATTATTATAATGGTTATATTATTAATAGATATGCCAATGAAAACGTTACTTGGGAGGTTGCAACCAAAACAAATATAGGTTTAGAACTCGGACTTTTTAATAAAGTAAATATCATTGCAGACTATTTCACAGAGCAACGTAGAAATATCTATATGGAGCGCCAATACATTCCAGAAACTTCGGGTTTAACCACTTCTATTAGCAGTAATATAGGTGAAGTGAAAACACAGGGTATCGACTTGTCTATGGATTATAACCATGCTTTTAGTGGCGATTTTTATATTACGGCAAGAGGTAACTTTACGTATTCAACAAATAAAATAGAAGTAAATGGTGAGCCAGAATTTCAAAATAAAAATCTAAGTAGGTTGGGGTACCCCGTAAATCAACAATGGGGGTATATCGCCGAGCGCCTATTTGTAGATCAAGAAGATATTGATAATTCTCCAGAACAATTTAATGGATTTTCAACTACAAATTCCTACTTACCAGGAGATATAAAGTATACAGATATCAATCAAGATGGNTTTGTAAATGAGCTAGATCAAGCACCGATTGGGAAACCAACTGTGCCAGAAATTGTTTATGGTTTTGGTGTTTCTGCAGTGTATAAGAATTTCGATCTTTCTGTATTTATGCAAGGTTCTGCAAGGTCCTCATTTTTTATAAATCCAAATGATATTGCCCCATTTGTAAATGAAAGAAATGCTTTAAGTATTATAGCAGACAACCACTGGTCAGAAAACAATCCAAACCCAAATGCCTTTTGGCCTCGATTATCTACCTATGAAATTGATAATAATCAGAAGCCATCTACTTGGTGGCTTAGAGATGGCGANTTTTTAAGGCTAAAAAGTGTTGAANTTGGCTATACAATACCAGGAACAACAGGGAAGGTTTTTGAAAGTGCAAAAACAAGGTTATATCTTACAGGTTTGAATCTATTAAATTTTGCTAAGTTTAAATTATGGGATCCTGAAATGGCTGGCAATGGACTTGGGTATCCGCCGCAAAGAGTTATTAATATTGGCGCTCAAGTAAATTTTTAAAAAATAAAAAATGAATTTAAGAAACAAATATTTAGCAATTATTTTATGTAGTGTATCACTTTTTATAAGTTGCGAGGATTATTTAGATATTGTGCCAGATGGGACACAGGAATTAAGTTTACTTTTTAATAGAAAAGAGACTGCATACAATGCATTGGCAAATTGTTATAGTTATTTGCCCCAAAATGATGGTACTTATGCGAGTTACGTATTGTTAAGTGATGAATTGGCAGTACCCATCCCTAAAGAACCAAATTCCATTAAATTAATGAAAGGGCAGCAGAGTGTCTCTTCGCCATTAATGGGTTATTGGTCTGGGTTTTCTGCGGTAGGCAGAGGACAAGGCTCTTTATGGGAGGGCATACGTAGCTGTAATACTTTGACTGAAAATATAGACTTGGTAGTTGATATGACGCAAGAGGAAAAAAATCAATGGAAAGCTGAGGTAAAATTTTTAAAAGCATATTTTCACTTTTTATTGGTAAGCAACTATGGTCCTATACCTATTGTAGATACAAATTTATCTATCTCTGCTTCTGATACTGAAGTGAGGTTAGATCGCAAAACAGTGGACGCGTGTTTTAGTTATATTTTAGAAACGATTGACGCTGCTATTATAGATTTACCAGAAAAAGTACTTGGAAATAATGATGTTGGTAGAATAGATAAAGTAATCGCTAAAGCGATAAAATCAAAGGTTCTTTTATATGGTGCAAGTCCGTTATTTAACGGAAATATTTCTATGTATTCGAATTTTGTAAATGTAGAAGGTGAGCATTTTTTCAATCAAAACTATGAAAGTTTGAAGTGGGAAGAAGCCGCTCAAGCTTCCAAAGATGCTTTAAATGCCGCAATTTCACAAGGGGCAACAATGTATTATTTTACAGATACAGCACCTCTTTTTGATACTAGTAATTTTCAATTTAAATTGGTGAGAGATCAGTATAATAATCGTTTTGCAATTACAGATCCTTGGAATTCAGAATTGTTATGGGGAAATTCTAGTCCGGTTACAAACGGACAATATTGGCAAATTCAATCTCCTGCTATGATGAAAGACCCAAGTTCTTCATCTGTTGAAGCTTCATGGCAATGGCTAGCTCCAAGTCTTAGAATGGCGGAAACCTATTATACCAAAAATGGGTTGCCTATCAGTGAAGACTTATCTTTTGAATATGCCGATAGATATAGCACAACAACAATTGCTTTTAACCAACGATTTTATGCACAATTTGCAAATAGAACTGCAAAACTAAATTTAAATAGAGAGGCTCGTTTTTATTCAGCTTTGGGTTTCGATAGAGGTATTAATAGAACTTGGGGATCAATTTGGAATTTAAAAATGAGAAAAGGAGAAACCCACGGTAGAGTTGCAAATACTGGAGATTATTTGGTCACAGGTTATGCGCTTAAAAAGTTAGTACATCAAGACTCTGAAGGAGATACTTATAATAAAGCAATAACCTATCCTTGGCCAATGGTGCGCTTAAGTGAGTTGTACTTAAACTATGCAGAAGCGTTAAACGAGTTTAGTGGGCCTTCTCAGGAAGTATATGACGCATTGAATAAGATTAGGGAACGTGCTGGAGTGCCATCAGTTCAAGATGCTTGGAGCAATGCAACTTTTGCAGCAACTCTAAATAAACATACTAGTAAAGAAGGTTTAAGAGAGATTATTCAACAAGAGCGAATGATAGAATTGGCTTTTGAAGGACATCGATATTATGATGTTAGAAGATGGAAGTTAGCAGAAAAATACTTTACGACACCTATTCAAGGCTGGTCTGTAGATGAAGATTCGGAAACTAATTACTATCAAATAATGGATGTTAGCCAAAGATCTTTTAACAGTCCGAGAGATTATTTGCAACCTATAAGTTTTACAGAGTTATCAAGAAATCCAAATTTAATTCAAAATCCAGGTTGGTAAAAAATAGTATTATGAAAAAACAAATAAATAAAGCACTGCTTTTTTCAATCTTTATGCTCGTAACAATTATTTCTTGCACTTCGGATGAAAACTTGGATACGAATCCCCCAGGGATTGTTACGAATATAGAAGTAATACCTACAAATGGTGGAGGTATTATTAATTATGTTTTACCTACAGATGACGATATTTTGTACGTGAAAGCAGTTTATACAAACTCACAAGGAGAAGAGGTGTTTAGGGTTTCTAGCAAGCATACAAGCACTCTAGAAGTAAATGGTCTCAATCAAACATCCGCAGTAAAAGTGAAATTATATGTGTTAGATGAAAGTGAAAATATTTCTGAATCTGTAGAGATAGAGTTTACTCCTTTAAAATCATTTATATTTTTAGTGCAAGAAAGTATACAAATTACACCAGATTTAGGTGGCGTTAAAATTACCTGGGATAATATCGCTGCAAAAACAGTTTTTGTTTATGTTCACATATTGGATGGGGCAAACGAAATAATTAGAATATTATCATCAAATAATGCACAAGAACTTCAATTTATTCGGGGTTTAGAACCTAAAGAAGTCACTATTTCTATAAAAGTAGAAGATTTTGATGGTAACATTACAGAATTAGAAGATAAAGGCAGGTATACGCCATTATTTGAAGAAAAAATAGATAAATCTACATGGACCTTAGTGAGTGGACAATCAATTAATGGGAATGCTTATGAAGGAAAAACAGTGAATTTTTGGGATGATGTAGTTGACACGGTTGAAACAGATGCTGATAATAGTTATTTTATTGCCACGAGAGATAATAATGGGGGAAGTTTAAATTTTCCATTAGATATTGTAATCGACTTTAATAAAAATATAAAAATACAACGTTTTATAGTTTGGCAAAGAGCATATTGGTATAATGGTGGTGGCGTAACGTATCATTATCAAGAAGAAAATCTAAAATCTTTTAATTTGTATTCCAGTACAGATAATCAAACTTGGAATTTATTAGGAGAATTTGATATTGGTGACCCAAGAGATGGCTCCGGTAATATACCAGCTACTGCTTTTCAAGCGGCTATAGATGGGCATGAGTTTAGTTTAGATAATACTTCTGATGCTTTTAGATATCTTAAATTTCAGATGACCTCTAACTATGGAAGTACCCAAATAACAGTAGGTTCTGAAATTACCCTATTTGGTTTAGACAATCTATAAATAAGAATTGAATAATTTTATGAAAAAATATATAATATTGGTTGCGTTTTGTTACGCAGTTCCTTTTAATGCTCAAGGTTTAAGAACTTTAGGAAAGAAGATAATTAACTCAAGCTCAGAGGAGGTGTTGCTAAAAGGTGTTGGTTTAGGTGGATGGATGTTGCAAGAAGGTTATATGATGAATTCTTCTGGAGCAGCGGACGCACAATACGAGTTTATCGAAAAACTAACAAACTTAATCGGAGCAGACGAGACAGCTGAATTTTATACCAATTGGCGCAAAAACTTTGTAACCAAACAAGATGTTGATACAATAGCAAAATTGGGTTATAACAGCATTAGACTTCCAATGCATTATAATTTATTTACGTTACCTATTGAAGCGGAGTCCGTTGCTGGCGAAAATACATGGTTGACTACTGGTTTTGAAATGGTGGATGAGCTCTTAAATTGGTGCGAAACCAATGAAATTTATTTGATTTTAGATTTGCATGCTGCACCGGGTGGTCAAGGAAAAGATGTGGCAATTTCAGATTATGACGTTTCAAAACCTTCTTTATGGGAAAGCGAACTAAATAAAAGTAAAACAGTTGCTTTGTGGGGAAAATTGGCAGAAAGATATAAAGATAAAGAATGGATTGGAGGCTATGATCTGCTTAATGAAGTTAATTGGCCCTTGGGGACAAATGTACTTCGGGATTTGTATGTTAGAATTACCAATG
>JGI24539J26755_10000940_pt1 | contig 13606 bp, 14 predicted proteins | sample NorSeaMetagenome_2_FD_26755 | JGI IMG/M metagenome (IMG submission 26755) | reverse complement strand
GAAGTAATTTTTATAATAAGATTAAACGTTTTTTTAATTATGTATTAATTAAACTTTTTAATTAATTAAAATAAAAAATAATATATATAAAATGGATATAGAATCCTGTAAAAAAAATAATTCCGAAATAAAAGAAAAATATAAAAATAATGATGATTTAATTAATATTTTAAGCAAAAAAAAAGAATTGGATTGTTTATTTGACACATATTCAAAAAATAAAACTACATATGATTTGAAAATGACAAATACATTAAATTCAAAAGATGATTTAAAAAATTTAAATAATTTAAGCAAAGAAATTTCATTTAAAAAATCAAATTTATTGAATTTAATAAAAAATTACAATGGCAATAATAAAGAATTAATTGAAGGTATGACATCTAATAATGATTCATTTAATGAATTGATGGATGAAGTAATGAAAATTAATACTAACTTATCTAATATAAATAAAATTAATAATTCTAATAAAGAGTTAAGTAATTTAGAAGGTCAAGTGGAATTTTCACAACTAATGCATTATTCAAATTATCTAAAATATTTACTTTATATTTTAGTTTTTTTTATTTTTGCAGCATTAAGTGTAAAATTTATGACATCAAATGAAGATATGAATAATTTGTATTCACTATTATTTGTATTTGTTTTAATATGTGTTACATATTTTGTATATGATTACATATTTAATTAATTTATAATATTATAATATATAATGTTTGATAAATTATATACTTTAATAAATTCAAATACAGCAACAGATAATAGCATAGGTCAAGGAAATCATTTATTATTTTTAAAATCAACAAAATCTAAAAAAACAATTAATGAATCTTTTGAAACTAATAATGAAAAAGATAAAATAGCAGATTATAAAAATCTAGATAAAAATTTAGATTATGGTTCTCTAAGCAATGAATCTGAAATAAATGAAAATCCTATAAACAAGTTTGAAAATAATGTATATAATGAAAATGAGGATGAAAATGATGATGATAATGACTATGAAAATGATGATGATAATGATGATAAAATACAAGAAGGTTATGTTATAAATAATTTTACTGAAAGTTCAATAATAAGCAAGTATGATATTACAGATAGTAATATTACATATGTTTTAATTTTAGTTTTAGCTATAGTAATTGTTTTTTCATACATGTCTGTGCGAAAAACAAATAAAATGTAATTTTAAGAATAAATTTTTTTATTAGATTATATAATTAACATATTATTTATAATTATATAATATATAAATGGAAATCTATGAAGATGTAATGAAAAAAGAAAAAGCAAATCAAGCAAAAATGGCACAAATTAATACATATTTTAGTAAAAGATATATTGCACATATACAACTAATTAAATTAATTCTTTTATTTATAGTTCCAATCATAATACTTATCATAATGTTAAAGAAACAATTTCTCCCATTTATAAGTGATACTATTTATAAATTACTTATATTTCTTATAAGTATAGTTGGATTATATTACATAGTAAATAGAATTTGGAATTTAAATTTGAGGGATAATATGGATTATGATAAATTTAACTGGGGATGGAATGGTAAAAATAGTAAAGATATACCATATGTAGTTGATAATGAACATGATAATGATTCAAAATGTCTAGGTGATGTAAATATGAAAGATTATGTTCGTAAAGAGTTAGGGTATGATAAAAGTTGCGAAGGTGCAGAATGTTGTGATATAGATACAGGTATGACATTTGATAATAAAACAAATAAATGTATTCAAGGATTTCAAAATAAACATACAAATGTTTTGTCAAATGATGAGATATTTCCCTGGGATGGATTAGGACAAGTAAATCCAAATGATGATAATTTTTTAAATTATTCTCCCATTTAAATATATAATAAATGGGAGCAGATGAAGAAACATTAAAAAATTTAAATAGTATGATTGGCAGTTTAAAACAACCAATAGCCAACTTAAATAAGGATTTAAAAAGTGATAAATGTACTAGTTTTGATTCTAGTGAAGAAAGAAAAAAATGTAAATTAGAAAAAATTAAGAAAAGAATCGACCAATTAAAATCAGATAAAATGATATACCAGGATGATATAGATTATTTACAAAAAAAATATTATGCAGTTCAGTGTGAATCTGATGATTTAAATGCAAATGCTTGCTATAAAGAGTATTTAAAAAAAAAGTATCAAGAAGATGCAGAATCAGATGTAAAATTAAGCAAAGCAAATTTTGAATCATCTCTAAACGAATTAAAAAATATAATTAATAATAATGAAGTAGATTCAATAAATAATAGTTATTTATTAGAAACAAGTGAAGACTATAAAGAGCAATTAGATGAATATAAAACAAAGGTTCATACTAATGTTAGTAATAAATATACAAATGAGAGAAGAGTATCATATTACAAAGAAGATTTGGAAAAAATTCAAAATATTAATATTTATGCAATGATTATATATTATATTTTATATTCAATGTATATTTTATTTATTTTTATTTTAAGGGGTAATTATAAGTTTGTAAAAAATTGGTTTTTTGTAATAATACTTGGATTTTTACCATTTTTAATTAATATTATTACATATCCACTATCTCTGCTATTCGTTTATTTATATAAAATGTTTAGTTCTGCAATTAAAACAAATGACATATAAAAAAATTATATTTTAAATAAAAAATATGTTATTTTAAACAAGTGATTTTTGATATTTTAATAAATAGTAAATAATATATTGAATTAAATTAATATATTATTTATATTAAATATTCGTCATCTTCATCATCGTCTTGAATTAATTCAACATCTTTCCATCCCGTGCGTTCTTTATATGCTCCAAATCTACCACACATAAATTCATGCAGTTCTTTTGGTTTTGGTCTATTTTGTTTGTTACCATCCTCTTTATCCCACCATAATTTAAATTCTTCATTTAATTCAGTCTTTTTAATTTTACTACCTGGATTTTTCTTTATTTTATCCCTAACAAATTGTGCAAGATAATCTTTTTCCTCACGATATTTGTCACTAGCTTGCATAACAATAGGACAATCATTTACATTTCCTTGCAATTCGTATGCTTTATTTACTAACATAGACATAAATACCGGAGCCCATTCATTAAATTTATTATCTATATTTTTATCAATCTTATATTGATAAGGATATTGCTCTAAAGGAAACCTATCTTCATCTTCATATGGATTTTCCAAGAATTTGGAAAGAAAGTCACAAACACGAATTCTTCTCCATGTACCATCGTCATTACTTTTTATATCAAATAATGTATTCGTGCATACAACTAATTTAAATTGTGGAACAAATGTAATTGTATCTTTAAATAATGCTCTCCCCTGAATAGGATCTCCACCAGTAATCTCTTTCATAATACCCTCATTTATTGTATCACCTTTTGATGGTTCTTGCATAACAGCATAACGCGTTCCCATTAATTGCACAATCTCAGATGATGTGCTTCCAATACTATTTCTTTTTTGAGTAATTAAAGTAATAGGTACAGTTCCTTTATATTCACCCAATCCCTTTGACATTAAGTCAACCAGCTTGGATTTACCATTTCTACCAGAGCCAGTATATATATTAAACGTTTGATTTTCATTTGTTCCAACCAAACATGATGCTAAATGTTCCCACATATATGCTCTAAGAGTTTCATCAGGAAACAATGAATCAATAAAGTCATTTATTTCATTTTTAATTGGTTCATGTTTCTTAGCTAAAGGAAAGTAATCTATATTAGTACACTTTGAAATGTAATCATCGGGTAAACCTCTTCTATGAATTTTATTTTTGAAATCAATAACACAATTATTAAAGCAAAGCAAATAAGGATTGTCGTCTAATTTAGTAATAAAATCTTTATCATAAAACAATTCTTTCGCTTCTTTCATTATATTTGCTTTCCATGTCGTTTTTTTAAGTAAATGTGCTATTGCTGCAAGTTTTCCTGCTTTCATTTTAGTATCTTCATAAATTTTATCAGATTGTTCTAATGATTGTAATTTATTTGTCTCTTCGTGTATTTTATTAAAATATAATTGCCACATTATTTGCGATATAGAGAGCCTAAGTGTATTACCCGAATCAATCTCGAACCATCTATGACCTTGAAATTCATACCAACAATTATTCTTAATACTTACACAAACAAATGAATCTTTGGAAATATTAAATAAAACAACAGCTAAGTCAAATTCAGTTGGACTATCGGATTTAATTGTTTCTTCTATATAATAATTTATTGTATTTTTATAAATATTAGTATATTTATCCAATGCATCATTTTTACACCAATACATAATAGACCTATATGTTAATATAACATTACCATCAACTTTACCTTTCCCAAATTCAAACGTTTGCCATAAATCATATAATTCTCCAATGATATTCCAATCAAACTTTCCATTAGAACCTTTTAATGTATCTCTACAAATCTCTCTACAACTAAATTTTACCCATGTTAAAAACATCTTCTCACTTGTGCTTGCTAATGCCCATCCAACACGTAACCACTTTAAATAACTACCTGGTCCATAATAACTTTCAGGTAAAGCCATGGTATAATCATGTGTTTCTTTTAATATATAATTACATGAGCTTGATATATCTAGTAATTCTTCTAACATTTCGTCCAGAATTTCTTCATTTTTAATATCTTCTATATTTAATTTTGTAATTTTAATTGGACCTTTTGCTTTGGATTTCAAAACTGGTTTTTTCTTTTCTAACTGCTTTGCTTCTTTATCAAACTGCTCTTTAATTAGATTATTTACAGGAAATTCTGGATATTTTGCATATCTTGCAGATAATTTTTCAAAAATATCTTTAATTACTACATCATTCTCACTAACTTCCCAATATTCTCCTGTATTATTTAAAGTATAATGATGTTTTACTAAATATGCTTGATTCCCAGGTTTTCTTGAACCATATAATTGCCAATTTACATGTCCTTTCGTTACACCTATATCCAGCACATCTTCCCATGTATTTATTATAGGTAAATCATCCCAGATATCTTTTATTTCATTTAAAACTTTTTCGCGTAAAATTACTTGCAAAGCTTTATGCATTTTAATACCCATTATTATATGTATTCCATCTTTCGTTTTAGTTTCTAAAACATTTACGTTCTTCTTTTCCATCACAAAAACTTCTATTTCTGCATCGACATCTATATCCAGAATTTCTTTACATTTATCTGCATATACAATCATTAAATCAATTATATGGTCTTCATTATGTTGTCTTTTTTCTACATTAGGCAAATAATTTAAATCAATATCTATTAAAATAGGACTATTCTCAATAAGTTGTTTCTCGGTAAGATATTCCATATTACCATTTATAAATACATGCTCAAAGTAATGTTTCATAAATGTTTCTTCATCTTCCTTTCTAATATAATAAGAACCTCCATAAATTTTCAATTCTTTATCTCCAATTCGAGTATGAGTAAATTGATTACCTTGTCTGGAAAGCTTTGTTTTTAGAAACGTATCAAAACTTTGAGTCATAATATTAGTAATATAACTAAATATATATTTATCTCAATTTTTTTATTATTATTAAATTCAAAAACTAAACGATAATTATAGTATTTCATATATATATTTTTTGAATTAGACATAAAACAATGTTAATATAAATAAATAATGAGTAATTCTAAATTTATTAGTTCCGATAGTGTTAAGCGTCTAATTAAAGATATTAAAGAAATTAAATATAAACCGTTAACAGAACATGGAATTTATTATTCACATTCAGAAGAAGATATGTTAGAAGCATCTGCTTTAATAATTGGTCCACAAGATACTCCATATGAAAATGGTATGTATTTTTTTAAAATAAAGTATCCTGCAAATTATCCACATTCACCACCTATATTTAAATATTGTACTAACGACGGTAAAACTAGATTTAATCCTAATTTATATAGTAACGGGAAGGTTTGTTTATCTATTTTAAATACATGGTCTGGGGAACAATGGAGTGCGTGTCAATCTATTTCTACAGTATTACTTGTATTATGCACAATTCTACATAATAAACCATTGATTAATGAACCAGGTATAACAGAATCACATCATGATTTTAAAAAATATAATGATATTTTGACATTTAAAAATATTGATATTGCAATATGTAATTATTTTGAAGATAAAATATTTCAAAACACTTTTCCAGAATTTTATGAAATAGCAAAGCAACATTTTATAGATAAGCATGAATCAATTTTATCATTTGTAAATGATTATATACATAAAAATAATATCACTATATCATATTTCGTAACTACCAGTATTTACAATATGAATATTCTAATAGATTATAAGAGTTTAGTAAAACGTCTTAATGTAATTTATCATTCTTTAAAAAATTGAAATAAACAATATATTATTAATATATATCAATATGCATTTCTGTGTTAATTGTAATAATATGTATTATCTTAGAATTTCTGAAGATGAAGATTGGAATTCTCTCATTTATTATTGTAGAAATTGTGGTCATGAAAATAAAGATTTAGATTATAATAATATTTGTGTTTCAAAAACAAATATTGTTAAAAATGAGCAAAATTACGACCATATTATTAATGAATATACAAAATTAGATTATACTTTACCTAGAATTACCACTATTAAATGTCCTAATGCCAAATGTCCTAGCAACAAGGAACAATCTACAAAAGATTCTGATGAATCCAGTAAATCTACCGAAGAATCTTTATCAGAAACTTCAGAAGAGAGAGAAGTATTATATATTAGATATGATGATATAAATATGAAATATATTTATATGTGCACAAAGTGTGATACGGTATGGAATACAAATTCTAATTAATATAAAATTGAAACTAATTGATTTAAATGTCATGTATGTATATACAACATGAATGATTCTATTAATTCTATATCTTTCAATTCTATAGAAGCTTCGTACAAACACCCAGATTTAGATGATATAAATTTTACACATTTATCTAATATGTATGGAGATGTATATTCTTGTTATGTAGAGCAATTTCTAGAAAATAAAACAATGAAAAAATTTATAAAAGGATTGAGAAAGAATTCATCTTTTGGTTATTCTTCATTTACTGATTTATGTAAAAGACTACTTAAAAAAGTTTATAAGCATCCTGATATTGATAACCATATTTTAAATTATTTTACAGACAATAACAATACAAAAAAAATAGAATATGGAAAAAATTTAATTATTAAACTATTATTTGATATTATTAAAAATCCTCAAAATTCTAAATACGAATCATTATTAACTTGGTTTAAAGATAAATTAAATGAAGGAGATGAATTATTTAAATTAAAGCAAAATGAACCTAATATGGAATATATGAAAAAATGTTTAACTGATAAGTTTTCAAATGAATATTATAAAAAATTATTGGAATATACTGAAAATAAAAATTTAATTTCACTTAACGATACCGATTATTTTATTACTGATGAAGATAAGTTTTGGAATAATGAAAATAATTTAGGTAAATTAATAATGCAAATTAGAGATGAATTTGGGTTAACAAAAAAACCTGATATTATTGAAGAAGCTGTTGAAGAAGCTGATGAAGAAGCTGATGAAGAAGCTGATGAAGAAGCTGTTGAAGAAGCTGATGAAGAAGCTGATGAAGAAGCTGATGAAGAAGCTGTTGAAAAAACTGTTGAAAGTGGTGATGACGACAATGATGATGACGATGATGAAGACAATGAGGATGAATCCAGTGATGAAGATGATTCTAGTGACGAGGATAACGAATACTTGCAGAAATTTAATGAAAGTATTCGTGAAAATATTATAGATTTTCATCATCCTCAAATGAAAAATCATAATTATGATGAAGTAAAAAAGTTATCTCTTGTTGTTAGAGATGATGATGGTAATATTGTTGACGAATTGCATAAAACTTTGCCTATTTTAACATGTTATGAAAAAACAAGAATCTTAGGGCAAAGAGCAATGCAAATTGATGCTGGTGCTAAAATATTGCTTAATAAAAAATTAAATCCTAATATTATTAATAGTTACCTGATTGCAGAAGAAGAACTAAAAACAAAAAGTATACCATTTATAATTAAAAGACCAATTCCAAATGGTTCATTTGAATATTGGAATATTCAAGATTTGGAAATATTAGATTAACACTTCCATCTATTTCCACATGAAATACATGTGACAAATGTTGTCATTGGCTCATCAGCTGATCTAGTTTGCAATTGATAATAACTACATTTATTTGATTTACACTTTCTACAAGTAAAATTATCTGTATTTGCTTCCAAATTAACAGAGTATCTGTTATTTTCTCTTTCATTTTTCAATTCTATTTTTTCTCTCCATTTTTCAGGTTGCATTTCTTGATGTGTAATAAAACTAAACTCTTCTGGTTTAAATTCAGGAGATTTGATTTTATTTAATAAATCTGCTGACTGTAAATTCATTAAAATTGTACGTAGTCTATCTTTATAAATATGTGTAAAATATTTATTTTCCCATTTTTTTACTATATTTTTGTTTGTGCAATATTTTATTGTGAAATTATATATTCCTATTTCTATATTTTTACTTATTTTTTCATCATCTATCATTTCATTTAAAACATTTGTTACATTATTTCTTATTGTTGTTGAACATTTATTACTGGACATTTAATATTATTAATTTAAATAATATTAAATCAATTTTTTTAAATATATTAATACTGATACTCATCCTCACTTAATTCTGAATCTAAATCTGTATTATCTGAATCATCATCATTTACATCATTACCTTCATCTTCATTACAAACAATTTCATCACTATCATCTACTACGAAACCATCCTTTAGATATCCTAATTTTGTTTTACATTCATCCGGTATATTATCCAACTCATCTTCACTAAATTCCTCATCTTCTAAATCTTCAAATCCACCAAATAATTTTTCATAAATTTTTTTCCAGATATCACATGATAGATTGCAAAAATTATCTTCTGAATCTTTATTTACTAAACAACAATTTCCAAAATATAAATCACTATCTACCGGAGGTGGAAAATCATACTTATTTTCAGTATTTGCTCTTCCATCATCTTTAGCATATAATTCAATATTATATTCTATATTTTCCAATTTTACATTCCATATTGTTCTTTTTTCAAAATTATCTTTCTTCTTGAATCCACATTTTTTATAAATATCTTCCTCCGCTAAATTTTTACTTGTTTGTTCTTTTATTTGACCAGTTTTATCTACTATAATAAAANCAATCATCTTTATAATTAATCTAACTAATAGGTTTAAATAATTTCTATTTAAATCTATTATCATGAGATTATTTATACCAGATATTAATTTATCTGAAATTAGTTTAAAACTAATAAGTAAATATTTAGTTAAATCTGACACAATTGAATATTTTTATTCTGACAATGGAATATTCTCAATTAACAATAATAAAATAATTAAATATAAAATAATTGATAAAAACAAAGAAGATTATAAATTACATGTACATAATAATGAATATATTAATTGTATTATAGATAATAGTTTATTCATAATTGATGAAGAGTATTATCAGCTTCCTATTAATCATTATTCTTATGTAATTACTAAAGAATACTATATCTTAAGAGAAAATGCTTTAGTTAAATTGATTATTGAAAGATATAATAATAAAATTATTGATTTTTATTTTATTATTAAAAATAATAATACAAATATTAATGAAGATATTCTTACGTTTTTATTTGATTTAAGTTTTATCAAAAATATATAATATGATATTTTGGTATTTAAAGTGGACTATTTTATCATTAATCTTAATTGCATTAATTCATTATTTATATATATTTTTTCAAAATACTTTTACTATACCAAAAGTTAAAGATTTAATTAATAAACCAACTGAAAAATATATTAAAATTATGAATTCAATTGATTTAGATAAGAATTCTAATTCTAATTCTAATTCTAATTCTAATTCTAATTCTAATTCTAATTCTAATTCTAATTCTAATTTTGATAATGATTTTAATTTTGAAAATATTCAATTAAATAATAGCAATAATAGTAATAATAGTAATAATATGAAAAATGAACTTAAAAGTTTTTTAAATGATTTAAAACAATCGAAAAATTATTAATTTAAAGATTTTATTATAATTTAAAGATTTTATTATAGTTTATTTTATATGATTAGTGAATTTGATAAAAAAAATCTAATTAAGAGATTTCCTGATGTAAAACTTTTCTATGAAAAAAAACTTCATAGAAAAGTTTTTTCTAATATTTTTATGATTATACCAAAGGGTTTAAAATGTTTTATGTGGATTACTTATTTAAATAACAAAAATATATGTATTCTTTTAACATTAAATAATTTTGGTTCAATCTCTCGAATTGAACAATTTAATTTTTGTTTTGATGATTCTTTAGCATATGGAACTTTATTTTATGGCACAAAGTTAACTATAGATAATAATACATATTTTGCATGTGAAGATATTTATTATTATAAGAATAATGATATATCTAATTTAAACTTTGAAAAAAAACTTGAATTACTTTATACTATTTTTTCAAATAAAGTATTAAATAAAAAAATAAAAAATTTCATTACCTTTCTTTTATCTCCTATATTTTTAAATTATCAACATGCTGTTAAAACTATTAGTGAGTTACCATATGATGTATATTCAATCAAATATATAAATACTAATTTAAATAATTATATTGTTGGTTGTGAAAAATATTTAAAACATAATATAACTGAAGCAATTTTTAAAATTAAAGCAAGTATTCAACAAGATATTTACTATTTATTTTGCAAAAACGGAGAGAATAAAGATTGTTTTTATAATGTAGCATCAATTTCTAATTATAAAAATAGCGTTTTTATGAATACATTATTTAGAAAAATTAAAGAAAATGAAAATTTAGATTTATTAGAAGAAAGTGATAGTGATAGTGATTTTGAAGATATTAGTGAAGATAAATATGTGGATTTAAATAAATCTTATATTATTAAATGTTTTTACAACAAAAAATTTAATAAATGGGAACCAAAAGAATTATTATCTGATAAAACTAAAATTTCATTTTATAATTCTATAAAAAAATTAGAAAATTATTGATATTTTGAAATGAATTATAAAATATTTATAAGTTACTTATATATTATATAATGAATGTTTCAATTAGTGGATTAGAAAGAAAAAAGCAAAAAATAATTAGTAATAGTATATTTTACCATGAAAATTTAAAAACTATTATTGAGAAGATTGAAACCCTAAATAGATTAGGAGAAAAACTTTATTCTAAAGATATTGATGAATATAATAAAGAAAAATATAATAAGACTCGCTATAAGTATAGAATAACTTATACAGAAATTGATAATTTAATTAATAAATATTATGAACGTTTCAATGAAGATAATGAAGGTAAGGAAAAAGATGAAGAAAAAGATGAAGAAAAAGATGAAGAAAAAGATGAAGAAAAAGATGAAGATGATGAAGATGATGAAGATGATAAAGATGATGAAGATGATGAAGATGATGAAGATGATGAAGATGATGAGGATGATGAAAATGAAGATGAAGCTGATGAAGATAAGATAAAGGCTCTATTAAATAAATGTAATATAAGTGAAGATGATATAGATACAAGAATTAATAAACAATCATTACCCGATAATATTTCAGAATTGAAAAATTATATTGAAGATTTACAAGAAAGAGTGAACGATAAATCTTTTAAAAAAATTAAGAATATTAAAAAAAAAGAAAAAGATAAAGAATTAAATACTACTGCACAAGGTAATGAAAATCCTGTTCAAATTTTAGATAATAATGACAAAGATATTGATAAAGATTTTGACAAAGAAAAAGAAAAATATAAAAATACAGAATTTTGGAAAGATTTTGAAAAATACTATTTAGATGATGATTCCGATTATGATTCCGATTATGATTCCGATGATGATTTAGTTGATGATTCCGAACATGATTCAGAGGTATTATATGTAGAAAATATTGAATCAGCTAGTTATATTGCATTTGTTTATTTTATATATTCTGATATAGCATGGATAAAATGGATTCATAATATTTGTCTAAATCATAAGGAATTTCTAGATGAAGTCATTAAAATTTTTAATGAGAGAATATATCGTAAAGATTCTGATATAACTACTAACGAATCATCATATAAGGGTAACTTTGAACAACAACAACAAAAAGAAGGAACGCTCTCTATAAACAGTGGTAATACTGGAACGAAAATTACTAGTGTCGGTGGTGGAAGTGATATAAATTTTAGTAATTATTTTAAAGATAACTCATTTGATACACCTGATGTTTCTGATGAAAAATGGTTGCCTTTTTTATTTACAGAGGAAGATTCTAATAGTTTTTTTAAAAATAAAAAAGATATAGATAAAGAATTAAATGATACTGTAGATAAAAACCGTACACAATACAATAATTTAGTTAGTGATTATCATATTAATTTATTCAACTATTTACAAACAAATACTCTATGGATAAAATGGATTGATGAGAGTAAAACAAATGTAATGATGAAAGAATATTTTATACGTTTTTTAAATGATGAGTTAAAAGATATAATTATAAGTAACGCTGAAACAAATTGTCTTGATAAAATGAAAGAAAGATATTTGCATTTTAAAAAACTTTTACTTGCAGCAATTACACTTGAAAGAGCCAATGTTAAATCTATTACATGTAAAGATTCAGATGAAACTACTAAGAATGCTAATAAAATCAAAGAACTAGAAGATGCAATTGCAGAAATTAATAAAACTAATAATGACACTGCAAAAAATAATCAAGAAGAATTAGAAAAATTAAAAGAAAACTTGGCACAACAAGAAGAAAAGTTGGAAGAGCAAATAACGAATGATATAGTTGATAAAAAAATATTAGTTGGAAAACTTGAAAAACAAATTGAAGAATTAAAAAATGAAAATGAGAAACAAATTGAAAAATTAAAAAAAGCAAATGATGATAAAATTAATCAGCTAAATGATAAAAATAAAGAATTGCAGAATAAAATAGATGAAAATAATGAAAAAATTACTCAAGAAAATAAAGATTTGAAAGAAGCTATAGAAAAAAAAAATTATGAGCTTTCAGAAACTATAGAGAACAATAAAAACGAAGTTGAATATTTGAATAAACAACTAAATGATAATATAGATAAATTAAATGATGAAAATAATAAAACAATTACAAAATTAATACAAGAACTAGAAAATACTAAACAAAATATAACCGAATTAACTGAAAAAGTTAAAGAATTTGAGGAAATAAAAGCCAAAAAAGTAGAAGATGAAAGAGTAGAAGCTGAAAGAGTAGAAGCAGAAAGAGTAGAAGCTGAAAGAGTAGAAGCTGAAAGAGTAGAAGCAGAAAGAGTAGAAGCTGAAAGAGTAGAAGCAGAAAGAGTAGAAGCAGAAAGAGTAGAAGCTGAAAGAGTAGAAGCAGAAAGAGTAGAAGCTGAAAGAGTAGAAGCTGAAAGAGTAGAAGCAGAAAGAGTAGAAGCTGAAAGAGTAGA
>JGI24539J26755_10000939_pt1 | contig 13614 bp, 8 predicted proteins | sample NorSeaMetagenome_2_FD_26755 | JGI IMG/M metagenome (IMG submission 26755) | reverse complement strand
CGTCGGGGGCGTCGGGCAGGTCGCCCCGTGCGCTCGCGGAACGCCGGGTTTGCACACCGGAGCTCGCGTTTTCGGATGCCGGCTGTGACACGGCGGACGTCTTGCGCCGCTTTGAGGGCGCCATCGAATGAACCTCGGGGGTCGTCGCGAGCCCCGTGCTCGGAGCTCGGCACTCTGAGGATATTTTTTGCGAATAGATAAGGGCTTGTTCTACAAGTACAAGTTGTATTTTACAGCAGCTCTAATCGTTGAAAAGGGGCATCCCTCGCGACGTCATGCGCGGTCGATTTGCGCCTTCCTGCTGCGGCGGTATGCCGACGTCTGTGAGCTCTAATCCATCCATCCGTGCCATGGGTCCCGAGAAGTTTTCCTCCATCCTCACGAAGTCCTCGTCCTCATCTCGCGGGTACATCTTCCTCTTCACGTAATTCCTGATTGACGCCATCGCGTACACGACTATCACGATGATCATGATCAGCACGACCACCGACCACCCGAGTGAGTCCTTCCCTTCGAAGAACCCGCTCGGTTTCTTCCTCGGCTCCTCAAGATAGCTCACCGTGCCATCGGCTAACACGACCCCACCGAACCTGTCCCTTCGCCTTCCGTCATCGTCGACGCAGGTCAAACCTTCGATGTCGATGTTCTCCGGGATTGGACAGGCCCAGTTGTTGTCGGTAATGTTGATGTCATAAAACCTCATCCACTGCCCGGTCGGAGGCATCGACCACGCTGGGATCTCGCCAGTCAGTTGGTTGGAACTGAGGTCCAGGACGTGAACGTACGGTTGCCCGTTATTGTAAAGGAGGTACCCCTTGTCCCCCGGGTCGATTACGACGAGATGTTCGTACGAGGCGGGGGCGCTTCCGTACATCTTGTTATCCGACAAGTCCAGTACACGCAGCTCCTTGAGCTTTGTCAGCGTGTGCGTCTGGGTAGCCTCGTCGTACTCCGTCACCGTGGGGAGCTCTGCGGAGAACATGTTGCCGCCAGCCTTGTAGCTTAAGAGCGCGGGCGCGTCGAGCAAAACGTTCGGAAGCGGGTCGCCCTCGAGCGCGTTGTTCCGAACGTCGAGGAACCGGAGCTTGGCGCCGTAAGCTGTCTGGCTGGGCATGGTGCCAGACAGGGCGTTGTCATCCAAATACGCGTAGCGCAAATAGCTCCCGCTGAACAGTCCCTCCGGAATGGACCCGGTGAGCTGGTTATCTTCGAGGTTCAATTCCTGGAGGCTGGACAGCGAAGCCAAACTGTTCGGGATGGAACCGGTGAGAAGATTACCCGGCAGCCGGATCATGTCCATGGTCACCTCCTTGAACGCGGGGATGGGCCCGGTCAGCTCGTTGTTCTTCGCGGTGAACACGTTCAGTTTTGGAGCGTGGTCGGCCCACTCCGACGGGATGTTCCCCATGAGCTTGCAGCCGTCCGCGATGAACACCTCGATTTCACTCGGATTGTTCGCGTCCGCGTTGTACGGACCCGGCATCTGACCCGAGATGTCGTTGAAAGACATCTCGAGCTCGCGCAGATGACTCTGAATCATGCAGTCGGGAACCACGCCCTTGGCGCCTGTCCGGCTGATTCGAACGGAGATCAGGCTTGAGGGTAACGCGGAGCACACCGCATCGGGGAAGGTGTTTATCGTGCCGGCGTCGGATCTGAACACCGGCGAATACGACGCGTGAAAGTGCGTCATGAGCGGTGCGTACGTCGAGCTGAGAGCCATGAAGGTATACGCCGCGTTGGTGCCACCCTCCAGATCGGGGTTACTGCTTATGTCCAATCGGCGCACCGTTTGAAGCACCGGCTGCAAGGCCAAGACGGGCAGCTCGCACTTCAGTCCGAAGCCCGCCAGGTGAAGGTGGGTAAGCTCGCCCGCCGAGTTGCACATCGAACCCCGCATGTGGCAGAAGTCTGTCCCTTCCTTCCCTTTCTCCTTCCACGCCGAACACCTGACGAATGGGTTATCCGCGTCGGGTCCTCCCGTCGCGGCGCTCCCCGAGCCAGGGGACGTCCCGCCCGTGGCATTGCAACACTCGTCGTATACGAGCTCCATCGCCGCCTTTTGCGCGGCTGTGTTATTGACTTCCGAGCTTTGCAGATCCAACTGGAGCTTCCACGACGTGCCCCCGCTGTCGCTTTTGCTCCGAATCGACCATCCCCACACGCCAACCTTGTACGTACCACTCGGGTTTCCTCCCTCGTCGTACCGTGATATGTGCACCACATCATCGCCCACCGCATGGTGTGAACGCCACTCGTAATACGAAGGCCCCGGAAGAGATTCGTCCTTTGCGTAGCCTGGGCCGTAGACGTACAGGTCCGCGTCGCCGTCGTTCACCGTTAGTGTCAGCGTCGCGTCGGTGTCCGCGGGCAGGTCGAAGGAAAACAGCTCGTACTCCGACTTGGTCGTGATGTACGTCGCCGTGCTCGTGCCGTTGACCAGGTCCGTGCAGGGTACGTAGCTCCCATCTGCCTTTGCGACGCAGTTCGCCAGCCCCTCAGATTCCCGGACCGACGCGAGCGCCACGACGCATAGCAGCAAGCGCGCGACGCTAGGTGCGACCCTGAGATCGCGCTCGCGACGCATGTCAGACACGCCGCACCGGCCCGAACCCTGCGACTCGTGCGGGCGACAGTGACGAGGGCCACAGGAGGTGACGTCATTCCGAATATTCCGAATTTGCTTTCCACTGGCAGACTGGGCACCTTCTTTTTTGGGCATGGTTGGCAAGGGACTAAAACGGACGGGTCCGCGGAGTTTACGCTAGGTACGAATCATATTCGAAGGGCTACGTTCTCGCAACGCGCGCCATGGACGTCTCCTCATCCTCAACTCTGAGCCAACCCGAGCGCGAGTCGCATCTGGTCCTTCCAACCCATCGGCGTCACCCCCGTCAAAGAGTTCAACTTGTCGCTCAACATCGAGATGTCGGCGGGAGACTTCACACCCCTGTCTACGCTCGCGCTCGGCACCGCCGCCACGTTCGCATCACTCACGCCAAGTACTTCAGCGGTTTGTTTCGCCATGTCCACACGGCTCAATCGGTCGGGACCCCCCATGTTATACCGCGCGAGCCAGTCCGTCTTTGCGTCTTTACCGGCCAGTTTGCTGAGCGCCACGACGTGTGCCGCTATATCCACCGCGGCGATTGGACACCTGAACTCGTCCTCAAAGAACGTCACGATCGCATCACCCTTCAGCGAGTTCACGATGAAGTCGTGGAACAGCGGCCTGGACACCGGGCGCAGCGGCGGTTGCGACCCCGTGATGATCGAGCTCCTCAGCGAGACGTGTCTCCCGGCGACGTAGTTCTCCTCGATGTGAACCTCCGCGCTCAGTTTGCTCCGGCCGTACGTGTTCACCGGGGACGGCGCGTTGACGTCCTCGACGCTGTTGGCAAACTCCCCATCATACACTTGGTCCGTCGACAGGTGCACCAAAAGTGGAGCGACGGCCCTGCTGTGGTGATCCATCAGTGACTTGCAGAGATGCTTCGGCACGTTCAGGTTCATCGCCAGCTCAGCCTCCTTCTCGCACTTCCCTGGGCTAGACATTGCCGCACAATTCACCACAAGATCAAGCGGCGACATAGCACTCACGCAGGCGTCCATCCCCTCCCCAGTCGCCGCGTCCACGCGAAAGGCTCGGCACCGATCGTTTTTGGTCACGGGATGGTCGATCGAGCCTGTCGTCTCGTCCGCGTAGGTGTATCCAACCGCGATGACGTCATCTTCGGGACTCTCGAGCAGATGCTTAAGCAGGAACTGGCCGAGATAGCCGCTGCCACCGACGATGAGGACCCTCATCGTGATCTGTCGTCGTCCCAGAAGAGTGACTTGACCGATGAGAACGTGCCTGCGAAAACAGCCCCCCGAAATCGCCGAGGGAAAAAAAGCGCGTCAAGCTGACTCGGATGGGGCCAGTCGACCGTCGCGCTTCGCCCGTCGACGATGACTGCACTCGGGTCCACGCTCGCGATGTTCTCGCTCGCTCGGCTGTCGCGCCTCGCGCCCTACAAGCACGCCAACCCGCGCGTGTCGACACGCAGGGACGCGCGGCCCTTACGCGTCGTTGTCAATTTCCGGGCTGCCACCGCGAGGGCTGCCGCTGCGGATATCCAGCCGCGAATCGGGTTCATCGGCGCCGGATCCATGGCCGAGGCCATGGCACGGGGCTTCGTACAGGGCGGTGTCGCGTCCGCGTCGAACATCTCCGTGTCGCCGTCGACAAAGCCGGATCGCAACGCGTCCTGGAGCGAGGACGTGGGCGCGACCGTCGTGGGCTCGAACCTCGAGGTGATGGAGTCTTCGGACGTCGTGTTCCTTTCCGTCAAGCCCCACATTCTCCCCGTGGTGCTGGAGGAGATCGCTGAGGCGGTGGACCCGAGCCGTCACCTGCTGGTCTCGGTCGCCGCGGGGGTTCCCGTCGAGTTCATCGAGAAGACGCTCCGCAAGGCGACGGAGAAGAAGAACAAGAAGGACATGAAGGAAATGCGAGTGACCGTCATCGACCACGGCGACGCGATGGACGACATGGATGAGGATTCGGACTCCGACGACGACGAGGACGACGACATGGACGATGGAATGAGATTGAAGATGAAGGAGGAGAAGAAGAAGCGCAAACAGCTCAAGAAGCTGAAGAGCCTCCTGGAGGACGGCGTCATCACGCGAGACGAATTCAAAGCCAAGTCCGCGTCCGTCGGTCCGCCCGACCCGACCATCATGCCCGTCGAGACCGAGGAGGAGCGCAGGCTTCGCAAGGAGCAGAAGAAGATGATGAAGATGCGGGAAAAGGAGGAGAAGGAACTCGCGAAGGAGGCTGAGAAGGAGGAGAAACGAAAATCTGCGCCGAGGGTCGTGCGCGTGATGCCCAACACTCCTTGCATGGTCGGCGCGGCAGCCTCCGCCGCGTGCGTCGGGGACGAACCGGCGGATCCCATGCTCGCCGCATCGGACCTCGATTCCGTCGTTCGACTCATGCGCGGCTGCGGCGAGTGCGTCGTCGTCCCGGAGAGGCTCATGGACGCCGTCGTCGGAGTCTCCGGCTCTGGACCCGCGTACGTCTTCCAGTTCATCGAGGCGCTCGCCGACGGTGGGGTCGCGGCGGGTCTGCCCCGCGTCGATGCCAACCTTCTCGCCGCCCAAACAGTCATGGGAGCGTCGAAGATGGTGTTGGAGACGGGATCGCACCCCGGCGAGCTCAAGGACAAAGTTTGCTCGCCGGGCGGAACGACCATCCGAGCGGTGCACGAGCTCGAGAAAGGAGGCCTGCGCGCGACGGTCATGAGTGCGGTCATGGCATCAGCGGCGCGGTCCGCGGAACTTGGTAAGATGAGTGGCGGAAAGGACGAGGACAAGAAGAGGAAGAAGAAATAGCGTCGGTTTTGGTATTAAAATTGTCGTCGCGTGCTGAATTAGTTCATCGATAGGGACCCTCCCAGCGCCTAGAGCTCATCCTTGGGAGCCTCCTCGGCCGCAGCATCGGGCTCGGCGTCGACATCGGGCTCTTCAACTTCGGCGTCAGCCTCGACGCCGAGGTCGCGGCGGACCATGTCGAAGAGCCTGCCGGCGAAGCCCTTGGGCTCCTCGAACATGAAGCCGCTCTCCAGCAACGCCGTCTCGTACATGATGAGCGCGGTCCTCTTGGTGTCCTCGTCGTCGGCGTCGTCCTCGGACTTTTCCTTGAGGGTCTTGATGATGGGATGGCCGGGGTTGATCTCGAGCGTCTTGCGACCGCGCATGTACGCCATGCGGCCGTCGTCGCTGAGCGCCTGCGCCTTCATGATGCGCTCCATGTTGGCGGACCAGCCGTACTTGCTGGTGACGACGGAGCACGGGGTGGTGACGAGGCGGTTGGAGATCTTCACAGCCTCGACGTCCTCGGAGGGGAGGATCTCCTTCCACCACTTGATGAAGTCCTTGAACTCNTCCTTGACCTTCTTGAGGCGAGCCTTGGCGGCNTCGGTGTCGTCGCCGAATTTGAGATCCTCCTTGGACGCGTTGGAGAACTTGAAGTCGTCAAACTCAGTCAGGTTCTGCATGGTGTACTCGTCGATGGGATCGGTGAAGTAGATCACCTCGAGGTCCTTGTGAAGGAGCTTCTCGAGGAACGGGGACTTCTCGAGCGCCTCGCGGGACTCGCCCGCGAGGTAGTAGATGGACTTCTGGCCGGGCTTCATGCGCTCCACGTACTGCTCGAGGGAGACGAGCTTGGTGGGAGACTTGGAGGTGTAGAAGCGCATGAGCTTGGCGAGGCGGGTGCGGTTGGACGCGTCCTCGATGATGCCGAGCTTGATCGCCTTGCCGTAGTTCTTCCAGAATTTGTCGTACTTGGTCTCCTCCTCATCGGCGGAGTCGTCGGCGGCTACCGCGGCTTCCTCGTCTTCGTCGTCGTCCTGGCCCTCCTCGGCGAGCTTGCGGATCATGTCGAGCGCCTTGCGAACGAGCTTCTTCTTGATCGTCTTGAGGCTGGTGTGCTGCTGCAGGGTCTCGCGGCTGACGTTCAGAGGCAGGGTGTCGGAATCGACGATGCCCTTGATGAACGAGAGGTACTTGGGGAGGAGCTCGTCGAACTCGTCGGAGATGAACACGCGGCGGACGTAGAGCTTGAGCGCGGCAGCCTTGTTGTAGTAGTTGTCGAAGAGGTCGCTGGGGGGCTTCTCCGGGATGAAGAGGATGGACTTGAACTCAACGTCTCCCTCAGCCTTGAAGTGGGTGTAGGAGAGGGGTTCCTTGTCGTCCTTGGACAACGCCTTGTAGAACTTGGTGTACTCGTCGTCCTCAACCTCGGTGGAGGACCTGAGCCAGATGGCCTTGTTGTCGTTGACGGTCTTCCAGTCCCAGACGGTCTTCTTGACCGTCTTGGTCTGGGGGAGTTCTTCCTCGTCCTCGTCCTCGACTTCGTCGTCATCCTCGTCGTTCTCCTCGGACTCGTCGTTCTCCTCGGTCTCCTCGAGGTCCTCCTCGTCTTCCTCGCCCTCGGCCTTGGCAGCCTGCTCGGCGAGCTCCTCGTCGCTGAGAGGCACGTCCTCCTCAACCTCCTCGCTGTTCCAGAGGTAGATGGGGAAGTTGATGAACTCGGAGTACTTCTCGACGAGCTCCTTGAGCTTGTCCTCCTCGAGGTACTCCTGGGCCTCCTCCTTGAGGTAGATGTTGACCTCGACGCCGCGGCCGAGGGGTTCGCCCTCGTCTTCGGAGATGGCGAAAGCGCCGTCAGCCTTGGACTCCCAGATCCACTGCTTGTCCTCGGAGTTGTGCTTGGAGCGAACCTCGACGAAGTCGGCGACGAGGTAGACGGAATAGAAACCGACACCGAACTGGCCGATGAGGTTCATGTCGCCGCCCTTCTGCATCTGCTCGAGGAACGCGGAGGTACCGGACTTGGCGATGGTGCCCAGGTTTTCCTTGAGCTCCGCCTTGGTCATGCCCACGCCGCGATCGCGGATGGACAGCACGCCGTTCTCCTTGTCAACCTTGATCCTGATATCCAGGTTGGCTTCCTCCCCGGACCCGAGCACGGACTCGTCGGTGAGGGAGAGGAATCGGATCTTATCGAGCGAGTCGCTCCCGTTGGAGATGAGCTCGCGAAGGAAGATGTCTTTGTTGGAGTACAGCGAGTTGATGATGATGTCCATCAGGCGAGAGACCTCAGCCTGGAACTCGGACACCTCGGCGCCGGACTTGAAAGACTTCTCCTTGTGTCCGGTGAAAGCGGGCCTGGAGGAATGGAGGAGGACGGCGCGATCGGTCAGTCGAGAAGATCTTGGAAGTTTGCTTCTCCGCCGCTTGCTTTGCCGATCTCGCGCGCGCGGGTCGGGTGAAGCCGGCGCGATATTCGAGGGAAGGACATTCGAGACGGGCGAAAGGTACTCACTCGTCGGCATCGGTCGCATCCTGCGCGTGGACGGCTGCGAAGGAGGGAAGAAAGGGATCGGACAGTCAGGTTTCGTGCCGGTTCGATCGGCCCCGCGCAAACATCGGAGGCGAGAAACGGCGACGGCTGCGCGACGATCGATCGCGGGCTCACGCACCAGGAACGGCGGCGCCGGCCACGAGCAAAAGCCCGAAGATGAGCGCGAGGCTCTTGGAGAACTTCATGGGTTCTCGGTAGCTCTTGTGCGCAGCCTGTACGTGCGCGCGCGAGGTACTGGCGCGGCCGCGAGCGCTGATTGGGGCCATATTACGTGTTTCCGGCCCTGTGATTGGCTGATGCCGCACTCGAGGCGAGCTCGCTTCGACTTGGTCAAACGAGGATTTTTGGATTCCACCTTCCCAGTGCGAAGCGCACCGAAGCGCGTCGCCGCCCGAACCGGGCCGTTTGACTTCATCAGGGGACGCGTCGTTTAGGTTTAGGTCCAGCCGGGATGGGCTCCGACCAGGTCGCCGAGCGGTTGTCGAACCTGACCGTCGGGGACTCGCCGGGAACTCCCGGGGTGTCAACTCCCCCGGTGGTGAACAGGCGGGAGCCGGTGCTTCCCGAGCAGGCGCTTCGACTGACGCGTCCGACGGAAGGGTTCCTCTGCGCGATGTCCGCGAACAAGTACAAGATTGACTTCAGGGAGTTTGAGATCAAGGATTACGACAGCGGCGAGTCGCTGTTTCACGTCAAGCGGGACCCCGAGGCTGCGCTACCGACGGTGCCAGACGACATCGATCCCGCGATGGAGGCGGCGGTGCGCACCGTGCGGTACACTTTTCCCACGTCGTTCCTGGGGCGGAAGACGATACGAACGGCGCTCGTGTTCTCCGTCGGGCCGGAGCCGGTGCCCAACTTCCGCATGATCGAGAGGCATTACTTCAAGGATGAGCTCGTGCGGTCGTACGACTTCAACTTTGGCTTTTGCATCCCGATGTCGGTCAACTCGTGGGAGGCCATCTACGACATGCCGGAGCTCACCAAGGCGCGAGAGGAGGATATACTCGCATCGCCGTTCGAGATGCGAAGCGACAGCTTCTACTACGTCGGGGACACGCTGGTGATGCACAACAAGGCGGAGTATCAGTACAAGGACTAGGTCGGTCGGCGGCGCGACGTACATTTTTAGAATTGGAAAAAAAGTAGACTATCATCGTAGCGACGACTCACGCGCCGCCGCTGGTCCACGGCTGCAGCACCGGCAGCAGAATGGCGCACGCTATGAGCAACACACAAATCAGCGAGCAGCACATCCACTTCCTGCTGCTCTTCTGGTACTTCCTCGCCTGAATGAGCGACACCTGCCCCCTGTGCACGTAGTCAACCGACTTGCTCACCTGGTTCTCTATGTTGTCCAGCATCTCCCCCTGCGCCTCGACCAAGACGCTCATGTCGAGGAAAATCTGATGCAGCTCCAGAAGCTTCCGCTCCAACTCCTGGACGGCATCGTGGCGCTCCTGAATCTCCGCCACGGTGTCGAGAATCTGCCCGCGTCCCTGTTCCATCATCGCCTTTTGGAAAATCGTCTCCGACTCTCCCGTCTCGATGAGGTGGTCCAGCGTCTTCTCGTCCGCCGTTTCCCCCGTGACCGCGAAGTACCTGTGCTCCACCACCTCCCTGTACTCCGACTGCAGCCTGGCGCGTAGATCCTGGAACTCCGCCATCTGCTGCTTCAGCTTCATCTTCAGCGACGACGTTATCGTCGTTCGGGTCCGCTCCTGGCTCGAACCCGGGCCCGAATCCGCACCCTTCACAGCTGTGTCGTTGGATCTGTCCAGGTTCTCCAACCGAAGCACGCACTCGCGCGCGGTGGTGGATACCGTCTCGATCACGCCGTTCATCTCGTCCCTGTACCGCTTCATGGTCTCCGTTCGCGTCGCCGTCTTGGCCTCGTCGTTGAGTTTGTTGAGCTTCACCAGTTTTTTCCTGATCTCGCCGATGATGGACTTGATGGTGGCGACGTCGGCGAAGAACGCCTCCATGCTCGAGTCCCCGCCGCCCGGTGTGGGGGCCGCCGGGGGTGCCTCCTCGTCGACAGGAGGCGGCGCGGTAGACTGCTCGAAGGGGTTGCCGCTCGCCTCGGGACGTGTCTGTGGAGTAGGAAAGAGTGATGTCAGCGGTCGAGGACACCGACGACGCGAGATCGAGGGTTGAAGAGGGCAGAAGTGGTTTTACTCACCCTCGCGGAACGGGCGGCGGGCGCCGCCGCATCGGTGCCCTGCGAAATCGAGAAGAAGAGGTGGGAGAAAGCGAAGGTCAGTCGACGGCGACGCGCTTTCGAGGAAGAGACGTTGGACATCTTGAAAAAAGGTCCCTTCGTCTGCTGGGAAGGCGGAGGCGGCTCAGGGCGCTCCCGGGATGGGCGATGGAGGTGACGGAGCGGGTGAGCTCACCTTGACGGATGAGAGAAGGTCGTTCATGTCGACTCGGTCGCACTGACGGCGAAGGTCACCGCCCTCCCGTGGTGCCGATCGCAATGTCAGCCCTGCACTTTCCCACGAACCGCTCGGCTCGCGCCCAGCTGGCTCAGTTTTCAGTGCGCCGGTTAGATGCTCGTGACCTGCGCCGCGTGGAGTCGATCAGTCGCGCGTTTTCCGGCGTCGACCATCACCCGCGGGACTCCACTTCGGTCCCGGTGTCAACAGCCGGTGAGGATGCCGCCTCGTACTCGCTCGGCGAGAAGGGACGCGCCCTCGACTCGAACGAAAGCGTCGATCGCTGATGTTTCCACGCCCGAAGTCGAGGTCGCGAGTCGCGTGGTCAGGGTCGGGCCGAGGAAGGTCCCCGCGGAGTTTATCAACATCCCCGCTGACCCGTCCATTGAGACACCCAAGTACGACCTCGTCATCGTACCCGGTAACCCCGGTGTGCCATCGTTTTACGAGCACTACGCCAAGACCCTGCACACACTGCTCGGTGGAGACGTAGACATTGAGATATTCGGATACAAGGGCCACACGACGGATAGGCACGCGGACACCACCGGGGACTGGTTCACGCTGCGGGATCAGCACGACCACCTGCGCGAGTATTTGCGCCTGAGAAAACCGCGTTCGACGAACGGGACGGTGCTGGTGGGACACAGTATCGGCGCTGAGTTGTGTTTAGCCGCCATGGATAAGCTCGGAACGGACGCGGTGCGCGGCGTCGTCGGCCTGATGCCTTTCGTGTTGGTCAACGCGCAGTCGACGCTGCAGAAGTTCCTGAGTGCGCTGGTCCACATCAAGCCGCTGGTGTACCTGGTCGCGTCGATCGTCGGGTTCCTCGGTTCGCTCCCCGGGTTCTTCAAGCGCCTCGCTTTTACGCCAATCACGGGGTCGATGAGCTCGACGCCGGCGGAACTCACCAGGAGGTGGCTCAGGCCGGACAGTATTCGGAACATGGCGTTCATGGGACGGACGGAGTTTGACGCGTTGACGGCGCTGGACATGTCGCGTTGGAAGAGGCACAAGGACCGTACGTCCCTGTTGTATTGCCCGGATGATCATTGGGCGCCGTTGCGTCAGATGGAGGATTTCGGGCGGATGAAGGAACTGACGGGGATGGAGACGGTGCTGGAGTCCGCACCCGGGGTGGACCACGCGTTTGTTTTGCACGATAAGTCGGCGGAGCTCATAGCGCGACGGACGAAGGAGTTGCTCGAGACTCGACACGCGGTTGAGAGATGAGTAAAAGTATTTGCATTTAATTGTTACGCGCTGGAATGAATCAGCTTTGCCCAACGTTCCGCGTACGTCTGTCCGGTCCACATGAAGTGCAGGGCGAAGAACGCGACGATCCGGTAGCACGCACTGACCAGGACGAGTAGCCAAAACATGGGCCATGTGGAATCCGGGTCGAAATCCAACATTCGAAGGTACTGGTCACCCGTCAGCGGTACGCATCCTTCCTCGGCGATTGCGCGCTCGGTGCACGTGAACGAGTGACGTTTAAAGTCGCTCGCCACCGCGCCTTCGACTGCGTAGCCAATAAACGACACGTCAGGTAGCCACCTGTAGTACACCGGTATGTTTCGTCGGTTGATCCAGTTGCCGTCGAAGAGCATGAGCACGATGAGCATCGTAGCCGCCATCGCGTTGGTCTGCTCGAAAGTCTTACACAGCGTGCCGACCATGGTGAGGAAGGACGCACCCGCGACGGTGACTGCCACGATGATACAGTAAAACTCCATCCTCGCCTCACCACTGTCGCTCAACCCGAACATCTCGTACGCGATCACCGCACACACGATCGCGAAGAGAACGATGGTGACCATCTCGACCAGGATCCTCGCCATGTAGTACGCCGAAGTCGGGTACATTCCGCCGTTGCTCTCGTGCAGGTAGTTCCCGCGCTCCTTCGGAAAGAGCAGAAGCTGGTCAAAGGCACTGAACGACTGCATGAGAACGATGAGTGATATCGCACGAAGCCTATCGCCGGCGCCGCTCACCGTCAGAGGCGTGTTGTAGTACAGCGAGCCGATGATGAGGGGCAGGGCGACCGAGTTGACCGCCTGGGACATCACCGCTGACGGCTCGCGGAGCTTGTACAGAAAGGTTCGTCCGAACAAGGCGTTGTACCGCGCAATCCATGTCACCGCCCAATGTCGGCGCGCGTTGTCTTTACCGACGTCATCATCGTTGTTCCTGACCGTGTCCATCTTTGCGATTGTGTCTCCGTCGGCGAGGTACGCGCTCCGGCGATCGGACTTGGCCCACCACTCCGTCAGTTCCCGCACCATCGCGCTCCTGTCACGAATGGCCAGCCCCCCGCCCTCGGCGACGTCGATCTTCGCGCCTTCACCGTCGACCGCGTCCACCTCTGGCTCGTCGACGCGGGTGTTGATGAGGTCCAGGAGGAAGTCGGGGGGCGATTCGAACATGGGACAGTGGTAGCCCACGTCGTCGAGCCAGCCCATGACGCCGTTGGTGCTCAGTGACCCGTCCGGGTTCGCCGTGTACGTCGGACCGGCGTACACCTCGCGCCCGTCCGCGAGTAGCACGCACTGATCGAACAGCGGCATGATCGATGACCTGGGCTGGTGGATGGACGTGACGACCGCCGCTCTGTGCGCCGAACCCTGCTCGCCGTTTGCAATCTCGCGGAGCTTGTTAACCACCAGCAGCGCGGTGGTGGCGTCCAGTCCCGAAGTCGGCTCGTCGAGTAGCAGGAGCTTGGGTCTGTGGACGCACTCCATGGCGATGACGAGCCTACGCTTCTCGCCGCCGCTGATGCCCCCTTGTCCGACGACGCCGATTGGAGAGTTTGCCGCGCGGGACAAGTCGAAATCGTCGATGGCGCGCTCGACGATGTCCTCGATGGCCTTAGCCCTCGACGTTGGCTTGCCCGCGATCCCGCTCACCTTCCTGCCCGCCAGTCGCAGTCTGGTGGCGAACATGAGCGTTTCCTTCGTCGTGAGTGAGTTGAGTAGGACGTCCTCCTGGGTGACGTAGCCTAGATCCCCGAGAAGTGTTCGAGTGTTGGGGTACTTGATACCGTTGATAACGAACGACCCTGTCACGCCGCTCTCCCTCCTACCGCCGAGGACGTGTATCAGGGAAGTCTTGCCGCTACCCGAGGGACCCATGACCGCCACGACCTGACCGGCGCGGACGTGGCCGGACAGACCGTGCAGGATACGCTTGTGTGTGTCTTCGGCGGGCGGGGTGGCGTTGTTAGCATCGGAATCTGCAACCCCGGTCTTCTGCTTAGCGGGC
>JGI24539J26755_10000936_pt1 | contig 13648 bp, 13 predicted proteins | sample NorSeaMetagenome_2_FD_26755 | JGI IMG/M metagenome (IMG submission 26755) | reverse complement strand
AGTTTAATTCGATAGAATTAAGATTTTCGAATAGAAATCAAAAGAGAATTACAAAACAAAAAAGCCGTCATTTATGATGGCTTTTTTGTTGGTTAAAAACTAAACTGTTGGATCCAATCTTCATTTTTTACCTTACTTTTGCTTCATGGGAAATAAGTCCGTAATTGCAATGTTTGGTATGTCGGGATTACTTGTGTTATTTGCAGGTTACGCATCTATATTACCTGATGTTTTAGAGTCAAATGCACAGGTTGAAATTTCTACATCAAAGAATAATTTGAAGCGTTATTTGTCTTCAGCTGAAAACTTTCAAGACTGGATGTTTAGTGACGGAGTTAAAAGAGACGAGTGGAGGATTCTACTATCTGGAAAAAAAACAGGTAAAGGGAGTGTTTTAAAATGGTTTAGTGAATCCATCGGTGATGGGGCTTTAGAAGTTAAAACAGTTTCAGATTCACATATTGTGTTTGAACGTATTTCTGATAATAATTCATTTAGAGATAGGGGATATTTATTTTATGATGTAATCGATAGTAATCGTGTTAAACTTCGCTTCATTGACTCGTTAGATGTCTCAACTAATTTTGTAGCAAGATATGAAGCTCAAGATGAAGATTATATTGAAAAAATAGATGCTAGTAATTTAGTTGTTTTAAAAAGACTTAAACAAAAAATTGAAACAGAGTGAAAAGTATTGGAGCGCAAATAAAATATGAGAAAAGAGGGAAAGATGAAGTTACTGTTGAGATTGTTCCTAATTTGATTTCATCAAAGAAAACAATCCTACATCTTTGGGTTGGAGCTTGGTCTTTGTGTGGATTAATCATTCTGATTTCATTGTTCACTTATGGCTTTAAGGAAGATGAATATATAATGGTAGGGATCTTTTTGATTTTCTGGGGATATTTTGAAGTGAAAGTCGTTTCTGCAGTTGTTTGGAATAAGACAGGAAGAGAAGTTGTGACGATTAAAAACCGGGAGTTTTCCTATTTGAAAGAGATTAATGGAAGAGGGCTTCCTAAGATCACTCCACTTAAGAATATGAGTGATTTTAAATATGCTGATGATGTAGAAACGGGAGTTTGGAGTGATATTAATAAATCATCTTGGATGATAGGAGGAGAAGTTGTTGAATACAACGCAGATGATGGAGTGAGAAGATTAGGTATGAAGTTATCTAAAAAAGATGCTGAGCAATTAGTTCAATTATTAAATAAAACGGCCCGTATAAATGCTTAATAAATTACACGTTCAAAATTTTGCCTTAATTGAAGATTTAAAATTAAATCTAGAAAAAGGCTTAAATATTATAACGGGGGAAACAGGTGCAGGAAAGTCTATTTTGTTAGGAGCACTTGGTTTGTTAAGTGGGAAAAGAGCTGACATTTCTATTGTTAGAGCGGGGACTAAAAAATGTGTGGTTGAAGGAGAATTTTTACTAGGAGCTTATGGATTAAATCTGTTTTTTAATAAACACGATTTAGATATTGAAGAGGTAACAATCATTCGAAGAGAGATCTCGACTTCAGGTAAGTCCAGAGCATTTGTAAACGACAGTCCTGTTAATTTAGCAATATTAAAGGAACTAGGTGATCAAATTATAGATGTTCATTCACAGCATTCGAATTTGTTATTGGCTAATCCTCAATTTTCATTCCAGCTATTGGATGGATTTGCAGGTCAGCAAGAAAAAGTAAAATCATACCAGAAAAAGTTTAGCGTTTGGATTGAGTTAATACAAACACTAAAGTCTTTAGAAGAAAAACAACAACAAGAGCAGTTAAACTTAGAATTCCATCAGTTTCAATTAAATGAACTAACAACTGCCGAACTAAAGGAAGGAGAGCAGGAAGTTTTGGAGACAGAATTTGAGGTGCTAAATAATGCTGAAGACATAAGAGAGAATGCTTCTATTGTTGCGAACGGAATCTTATATAATAAAAACTCGGTACAAGAGGTGCTTCAAAATTCCAAAGTTGCCTTGTCTAAATTGGCTTCATTTGATGGTAGTTACACTGAATTAGAAAATCGATTAACATCTGGACTTATTGAGTTAAAAGATATTGCAGAAGAGGTTGAACAAAAAAGTAGAGGAATAAGTTCTGATGTACAAAGAGTAAATGAGATTGATGACCGTTTAAGTGTTTTGTTTGGATTACAAAAAAAGTACATCGTTGCTTCAGTTGAAGATTTAATTACAAAGCGAGATGAATTAAAGCAAACAGTAGATTTAGTCGTAGGAGGAGATGAACAACTAGAGACTTTAAAAAACAATATAATAACTCAAGAAAAGGGCCTTATTGTTTTAGCTGAGGCTATGACTAAGAAAAGAATAGACGCCTCTAAAAAGTTAGCTAAAGAAGTTGTAGGAGATTTAAAGCTTATGGGCATAACAGAGGCACAATTACAATTTGACATCTCTGAAATTGAATTGAATCAATTTGGATGTGATAAAATTGATTTCTTATTTACGGCGAATAAAGGAAACCAGCTAGGTTTCCTTTCAAAAACGGCAAGTGGAGGAGAATTATCTAGAGTTATGCTTAGTTTAAAACGGTTGATGAGTTCTAAAACTGCTTTACCAACAATTGTATTTGACGAAATTGATACTGGAGTATCTGGCGAAGTAGCTGATCAAATGGGGGATTTAATGAAGAAAATGGGTGTAGAAATGCAAGTGTTAACCATAACTCATTTACCTCAAATTGCGGCAAAAGGAAATGCGCATTATAAAGTGTATAAATCCCATGATGCAAGCACAACAAGCTCTCAAATCAAGTTTTTAAGCAATTCTGAACGAGTGGATGAATTAGCTCAGATGTTAAGCGGAACTAAAGTTACGGAGGCTTCGATGCAGAATGCAATGGAATTGTTAAAGGAAAGTAAGTAATCTTCTTCAGTATTAATTGAATATAGTTACTTAAAAACCTGATGTCTTGATGAATAAGCTCTTAAAGTTTCGATTTTAATTCTTAGTCAATTTTATAACTAGAGAATTAATTTTGTGCTTTTTACTTGAAGTAAACTTATAATGATAATGTGAAAATTTGATTATGGATTGGTACGTATTTAAAACCAAAGATTATTTTTGGTTTTCTTTATTGTTTTCAACTAAAACTATTTTTCCGTTTTTAATATGTTTGGTTTGTAGTAGTTTTCCTTTATGATCGAATTTAAATATCTTGCCATTAATTAAGAGTCCATTTTCAAATTCACCTACCTTACTATTATTTCCATAACGATCTTTAAATTCGTGAAAGCCATTTCCATCAAATGTAGGAATAACCTTAGGGATAGAGATTTTTTTTATTATTTTGCCAGCGATACTGTCTTCTGAGTTGTTCTCAAAAACCTCCACAGAATCGTCTTTTATAATTGATGGTTCAGCTTTAAAACGTTTTGTATTTGGAGTTCCATCTTCATTGTATTCATGAATGTCTTCTGTTTCAGAGCCATTTGACCAAGTTCCTGAAATCATCAAATTTCCATTTTCATAAAAGTATTTTTGGGGCCCATCTTTTATTCCTTGGTTGCTGTAAGTGAATTGATTCTTTAAATTTCCGTTACGATAGTACATTAGGTACTCGCCAATCCATCTATTGTTTTTCCAGACTCCTTTTTCACGAATATTTCCATTCTTATAATAAAACGTTGCTTTACCATTAGGTATGTTGTTCTTATAAACTAAAATATGTTTAGGTTTTTTGTTGTTGAAGTAAAAGATCCATTTACCTTCTTTTTTNTTATCGATGTACTTCCCTTCTTCTACTTTTTGATTAGGCTGATAACCAGGAAGATGCCTTTCTTTGTTGGTGAAAATCCAATAGCCTTGTTTTTTGCTTTGATCATCTGTCTGATTGATTGCTTCATTTTGGGCACAACCCAAAATAGGCATGAATATCGATGCCAAAATAACTGTAACTAAAATTAAGTTTTTTCTCAAACCATTTTGGAAATGTTCAATTAAGATACTTAGTTTAGTCAAAATAGTTTCAGGAATATTAATCCTTTTTTAAACGTAATAATAATTCATCTCTAATGATTTCCCCATTTTCCATCAAGTCTCTAATAATTGCAATCGTTTCATTTCTCGGAAGTTCCGATTGAAGAACAACTTGAGGTAATTCTAAAGGAGCCTTATTGAGTAAGCTTAAAATATGGTTTTTAGGTGATAATTCTATCTTATTTAAACAATTATCACAGTTTCCGCATTTTGATATAGGAGTTTCATTAAAATAAAACAATGCGATATTTGTTCTGCACTTTTCCTTTTCAATTGCAAAATTAACCATAGCTCCCAGTTGCTCTTCAGCAACGGTTTGCCTAATTTCTAAAATCTCCTTGGGGATTATTAAATCTTTTGAAGAAATTCTATGTGAAGCAAAGAAAACCCTTGGTAAAAAGCTTTGCGCTTGATAATCCACAACGAAAGTTCGCTCTAAAATTTCTATTCCTTTTTTCACTTTATCAACCGAAGTTTCCAAAATACTAGCCAATGTACTTTCGCTGATTTTCACATAATCACTAAAAATCCCCGTATATGAGCGAAGAATAGCTGATAGCAGTTTGGCTTGAAATCCAATGTTTGAAAGTATGTTTTCTATTTCTTTTCTTTCTTGAAGTATTTTAAGTTTACTTCCACTTGTTACATCTTCAGAAAGAAAAAGATACCCTGCGTTTTCTAAAACTTTAACAGCATAATGAACTGTCAATGGGTGTAAATTATGTTTTTTAGAAAACACTTTTAAGTCTAGTTGAGCGCCTTCATTTTCACCAGCACCAATTGCAACTTGGCTAAGGTTTCCAATTGCTTGGTAAACATTTCGAATAATTTCTCGTGCAGGAAAACGATGGTTTAAATGTGATCGTTGACTTTGGATGTCATTTCGATTAAAAAACAAAACAGCTTTAGCCGCTTTTCCATCTCGTCCTGCTCTACCAGCCTCTTGATAATATTCTTCTAAGCTATTTGGTAAGCCAAAATGAACAACTAATTTAACATCAGGTTTATCGATTCCCATTCCAAACGCATTGGTGGCTACAATAATTCTTGTTTTATCATTTTTCCAGCGCGCTTCAATTTGTTTTCGTTCTTCAAGCCCAATTCCTGCATGATAATATTCGGCAGAAACGTATTCTTTACTTAGCTGATAAGTAACTTGTTCACACAGTTTTCGGCTTCTAATATAAACAATACCGCATCCTTTGGATTCTTTTATAAATTGGGTAACCGCAGGTATTTTGTTTTCGGTGTGTATGGATTCAAAATAGATGTTTGTTCTTTTTGATGAATCTTTAACAACATTCTGTTTTAGAAAGTCTAGTTGTAACTGAATGTCGTTTGCTACTTTTTTAGTTGCCGTTGCTGTTACAGCAATTATTGGAATTCCAGGAAGTAAATCTCTAAGCGAACGAACACTTCTAAAAGCAGGTCTAAAATCATGACCCCATTGTGAAATGCAGTGTGCTTCATCAATTGCAATGAAATTGACCTTCATTTGTTTAATTCGTTCTTTTACAAAAACAGATTGAATCCTTTCAGGGCTTAAGTATAAGAATTTAGTTTTTCCGTAAACACAATTATCCAAGGCATAATCCATTTGCTTTGGAGACATTCCTCCGTTTATAAATTCTGCTTTTATACCCAATTGTTTTAATCTGATAACTTGATCGTTCATTAAAGCAAGCAAGGGTGAAATTACAATTGTAATTCCTGGTCTTAATAATCCTGGAATTTGATAACAAACGGATTTCCCACCACCTGTAGGTAGTAGTCCTAAAACATCTTTATTCGCCAAGGCATCTAGAATTATTCTTTTTTGTTGACCTCGAAATGATTCGTATCCCCAATATTGCTTTAATAGATCTTCAGGTTGTTGCGTCATTTAATATGATCGAGTATAAATTGAATTCGTTCTTTTACAGTAAGTCTAGGTACTTCAATTGTTTGATAACCTAAACGAATATAAGCATCGTTAATTGCTTTGAATAATTTTGTAGCTTCAAAAAACTCTTCACGTCGTTCATTGTCCGTTTCATATATTTCTTTCCAAGGAGGAAGGATAAAAACAAAATCATATATATGTTTTTCTGTAGTATCGATAAGTGAATCAAAAAAAGGCTGATTTGCATGATTTAAGTATCCTATAATGTCAGGAATTCCGCGATCAAAAAATGAAAGTGAATTTTCAGCCATTTTAAAATGGTCGCATTGTTTAGCTAAAACCAATTGAGAAAAACCAGAAACATCCAGCCAAGGAACTTTATTAGAATTTAAGGTGAGCTGTTGTTTAATTACGCTTCTAGCAACTTCTGGAAATATAGCATAACCCAATTCCTTAAGTTCAGTTATTAAGCTCGTTTTTCCAGTAGCAGGACCACCTGTAATTACAACTCGATTCATAGCTGTAAATTTACCAAACTTTACCTAGTTATGTTTTTAATATTACCTTTTAGTAAAAAATTAACCGTTATTTTTGAATCTTGGCTAAATTGGTAACAAAATGAAAAAAGCATTAATTGTAGAAGATGAAAAACACATTGTTGAACTTTTAAGTATTCATTTAAAAGATTTGAATTTGGATGTTGACACTGCAAATAATGGAAAAGACGGATTAGAGTACGCATTAAGTAATGACTACTCAGTCATCTTACTAGACATTATGATGCCCGAAAAAGATGGGATAGAAGTTTGTAGAGAGTTAAGACGAGCAGGTGTTAAAACACCTATTTTAATGTTAACGGCCAAGTCCGAAGAGTTTGATAAGGTTTTGGGCTTAGAAATAGGAGCCGACGATTATTTAACGAAACCTTTTAGCGTAATAGAGTTAATAGCGAGAGTGAAGGCATTGTTAAGACGTTATGATTTTTATCAAGAACCAAAACCAACTAGTGCTATTATAAAAGTAGATGAACTCGAAATTAACTTGGACAAAAGACAGGTTAAGCTTGATCAGGTTTTGTTGGATTTAACGCCAAAAGAATTTGACTTACTATATTTATTAGCGAATAATCCTGGGAAAAGTTATTCAAGAGAACAATTGCTAAAAACAGTTTGGGGTTATGATTTTAAAGGATACGAACATACCGTGAACTCTCACGTTAATAGGTTAAGAGGAAAGGTTGAAAAGGATGCCAATCATCCCGAATTTATAAAAACAGTGTGGGGAATAGGCTACGCATTTAAAGATTAGAATGAAGTTATTTAAGTCACTATACTGGAAGATATCAAGCGTTTTTTTGATTTTAATGGCAATTGTAGGTGCCGTTTACATTTATGTTACGGCAACAGCTGCGAGTGATTTTTTTAAAACAACGAAGCAGGCATTGAACAGAGAGGTTGCAGCTGAATTGATAAATGAAGTACCTGTGTTTTTGAATGACTCTTTAAATGAGAGCGCTGTTCAGGATATTATGATGCATCATATGAAGGTAAACCCTACCATTGAGGTTTATATTTTAGATGGCAAGGGGAAGATTTTAACCTATGATGCACCACCGGAGAAAATAAAGAAAACGCATGTTTCTCTAGCGCCAATTCGAAAGTTTTTAAAACGAGATAAAGACCAAGGTTATATTTTAGGAAATGATCCAAAGGCACCAGATGCATGTAAGGTTTTCTCGGTTGCGCCAGTTGTACTCGAAGGAGAAATTCAAGGATATGTTTACGCTATTTTAGCAAGTGAAGAATATGATAGCATTAGCAGCATGCTAATGAGTAATTTCATTTATAAAGTAGGGATGGAGACGCTTTTAATTACGGTGATTTTCGCAATAATTATAGGTTTGATTTCCATTAAATATTTAACTCGAAATTTTAAAGTAATTGAGGAGGGTGTTAATCGATTTAGAAAAGGTGATTACCAAAATAAAATTGAATTAAACTCTCAAGGAGAATTCACACATTTAGCAGATTGTTTGAATGAAATGGCAAAGACCATATCGGGAAATATTGAACAAATTCGATCGATTGAAAAATTGCGAAAAGAGTTGGTGGCTAATGTTTCTCATGATTTGCGAACACCTATTGCCGTTGCGCATGGTTATATCGAGACTTTACTCATGAAGAATAATTCGATGAGTGCAGAAGATCGAGAACGATTTTTGAAAATTGTATTAAACAGCACAGAAAACTTGGAGAAATTAGTAGCTGATTTATTCGAGTTATCTAAGTTAGAATCTGAAAAGGTTGAATTGAAACTTGATCAAATTAATTTAAGTGAATTAATTCATGACCTGTCATCAAGGTATAAGTTATTAGCTGAAAAGAAAGACATTAATTTTCGCTTGAATGCATCCGTTATGGGCATTGTTGAAGTTGACGTAGCCTTGCTTGAAAGAGTTGTTCAAAACTTAGTAGATAACGCAATAAAGTTTACTCCTGATGGCGGTGAAGTGGAAGTTTCGGTTGCTAAAATAGGAACCAAACTTCAATTAAAAGTAAAAGATACAGGTATAGGAATAGGAGAACAATCGCTTCCGTTTGTTTTTGACCGCTATAAGAAATTAGATTCTGACAAAGAAAATGACACCGGTGCAGGACTCGGGTTGGCAATCGTAAAAAGAATTCTTGAGCTACATGAAGTCACAATTAATATTAAATCTGAAAAAGATAAAGGAACTGAGTTTTACTTCGATTTAAATATAATCTAATCCTTCAAATTTAAAAGGAGTAGATAATCTAAGCATTTGGAAAATTTTGTGGCCCGTTAACTCAAAATCATTGTGAAGCAATGACCGAACTCCTAGATTGATTCGATTTCGTTTAGATTTATATATAACCCCAAGCGCGCTTATTCAACTTCTGTTTTAGACTTATTTTTTAGTGAATAACACAATATTAAGCTACTACTTACTCCGTTTAAAGAATATGACGGCATTTAATATATTGTTAATTAGTAAATTTTATTATGTTTAGTCCCAATTCTGGTTGTAAGTTCATTAGTAATGGCATAACTTGGAATTACCCCCAATATTTACCAGTTTAGAAATTGAGTAGTGGGAACCATAGTTTAACTATTCCAAGGCGATGAACTTCTTTGTTTAGTAACTCAAGTGGAGGAACTAGTAGCGTTCAGTTGAAATATAATTATTAATGCTATAACCCAATGCTATTACTAATAGTCAGCCTGTTTTGTTAGTGAAATTGCAGTTTATTTGTTGGGTTGGGATGCACTTGTGAAAAGAGGTTTCTTGAACGGACTATGTTTTTTAGCTAAGAACCCTTTGTGAATATTTTTATTTCGGATTTTATACCGCCTTTAAAGATTGTTATTACGCCAAAATTTTTGGTATAATAACAATCTATTTAAAGAATATTAAGTTTCTATTTGAGCTACAATTTCTGATTATTCTTGAACCTGAAGTGTTAAGTTGATTGCCAATTAACATAAGGAAGAAAAATTTTAAAAAAGAGTAGTCTAAGAATTTTGGTAATTGACTTCATTGTGATTTATTATTTTAATCACAATGGAGTTAATTAATCCCCATCATTATCAATATAAGTAATTTGAACACCCACAGCATTCGTCATATCTACCTTTAAATAAGCAACGAGCTCTTTTATTTTAACATAAATCTCATCGGTAGTACTTTTTTTATTTGCTATGGCGTCATTCATTGATCCGGATAGTGAAGCACATTTTGTTTGCAAAGAGGTAAACACGCCTAAGATTAATTCATTTAAATCTTTTCCATCTCTCTTGGTTCCCAACTCGTTTAAGTAATCATCAAAACCAACTCCGTCAGTTCCAAGTTGATCTTTACCTTTGTAAGTGTTCTCAAGGTTTGTTAAATGCGCTTTAAATAATTTAAGGCTGTAACTACTGAATAATGCTTCGCTTTGATTTGGTTTTGGAGTCCCTAGCTCGAATTTACCAGCAGGATAACCTAATTGACCATTTTTTAAAATCTCCACATCTTGGATATATCCATTTACAAAATCAGAAAACCCTGATCCATTAGCTTTTTTGTTGTCCGCTTTAAAAGAAGTACTGTAGTCGTCATCTGAAGTATTCCAGAAGTCAAACGCAGCAATTGATTTTGTAGACATTAAATCAATGTTTTTTTGAACAAAATTATTTGCCTCACCTGATAATCTGTTAATGATTTCACTTTCGGTACCTTGAAATAAAATATAGTCTAAAGCAGGAAAACCAATTGCATTAGCATAGGAAAGGGATTCTAAATTAAGATCTGTAACGGTGAAGGTGGAATTAACATTCCCAGTATCTGTTGGGTAAGTATTGAAAACATTCCTAAGTGTAGTAATATTGGTGTTTCCAAAATTAACAAAGGAACAACCTTGCCAATCTGAGTAAGCAGTTTTAAAACTATTTTGAAGCTTTATTAAGTTCGCAGCTTCTGGTGAATCGTTAAATTCCTTAAAGTCATTTTTCAGTGCTGTAATGGAATTCTTTAATTCAGAATAGTTTGGAGTGATTATGTTATCACCAACATTTGTTAAAATAGTTGAGACATCAAAATTGTCTGTATTTTCATTCTTTGTCTTATTATTACAGCTCCACAAAAGTGAAGCTGTAATGATAATTGATAATAGATTTTTAAATCTCATAAAATTCGTATTCTTATTATAAGTTACCTTTTTCACTCTCTAATCCAGCCGCAGCCGCTAAAATATTTCGTGCTTCCTCAATTTTAGTAGGAGTAGTGTTCCAGAAGTTATCACCTAATGCAGCTAAAACTTCTTCAACTTTATCCCCGTCGATTGAAGCATCTACATTGTACTTTAAAGCCTTAATAAATGCATAAGCCTCTGTTAGTACATGAAGTTTATCTGCTGTATCATCAGCATCAATTGCATCATTTAAATAATGAATTGCAGTAGCAGCCGAAATCTTTTCCCATTGCTTTTTAATCTCAGCAACTGCATCGTTTTGGGCACTTTTATCTTTGTTAGAAATAGCAGCTCTTCCTTCTAAGAAAGAATCCATGATAATATTTGTACCTGCAACTTCATCTACCTTATTAGAATACTTCGCCCAAAAACTAACACCTTCTGTATTTGTTGGGAAATCTATTGCCGCTCCAAAATATCCAAAACCTTCATCAAAATGGTGCTCTTTGGGAGTTCCTTTTCCTGCTTCAACTGTTGTGTTGTCAACGGCATCTCCAATTTTATCATCCGATAAATATTTTGAAGTAGCTTGGTAGTAAAAACAAGAGCCCATTAATCCTTTATCAATTAATTGAGCGTACTCCATTCCGTTTGCATCAACTAATATTGTTCTTCCAGTTCCAGTAACTAATCCAGCTTGACCGTCTTCTCCACCTGCTTTTCCTGAATATTTAGCGATAGAATCAAATAATGATACGATATCTTTTTGAGCATCCTCATATGTTTTGCTCTTTAAATCTTTTGTAGGTTGTCCGTTTGGAAACGCGTCTGAACTCCATGTATGCGCCTCATTGGCATACATTGCATTTAAAACGTCAGCATCAAGCGTTGTGTTTTCACTGTGACCAGTTTTGATATGGGCCGTCAATTCTTTCAGCATGTTTAATCGATCTGTCTGACCAGAATAGCTTACATTTTCAAAATTGTAGGTAGAAGGAACTGTGTATCCTTCAGCTACTTGTTCGTTTTCGTCTTTGTCTTTGTCTCCACAACTTGCTAATAAAGCAATTGAAAGTACAGGTAGAATTAATTTTCTCATTGTTGTTTAGTTTATGGTACAAAACTAATTTAGAAGAAATGGATTCCCAATACCATAAACTTGGTATTTTAGAATTTGGCAACTAGTTACTTGTTTACGAGGTTTAAAATTCTAGGTAAACTAATTCAATTTTTAAGAATAAGAAGGATCAGTTTGCTTACTTTTTCTTTTTGTGCAAAAAATGCAAAACAAGTTATCTATTTTAATAAGTCTACCTTTTTTTTAATGTACGTCGTTCTGAGGAGCTATTTAAATAATTGTAGAGAATGAATTTAATTATTATCGATTGATTTATTCAGGAGTGAAATAATGTATGATTCTAAATTGCAAGAAATTATTAGAAATGGCGTGATTCTTAAAGCAAAACAAGTTAGCTTTTCGTTTCTAATTTTGATTGTCCGTTTTTTCGAGGAAGATTTAGTGGAAGTTTTCAAAGCAAATACAACAAAAAAAAATGTAATTTTTTGAAATGAACTTGTGTTGATGAGTCTAATTTAAATAGTTTGAAATTAATAATATTTATTTCAAATTTTCGGCTCAAAATAACTTGAGGTTAACATTTCAAATTTAATCCGTTCTGGTTTTTGCAAAGGCACATCCCATTCCCCATTATATTTAATTTTCACAGGCAGGTATTCATCAAATTCATATTTCAACTCGATGTACATTTTAATATCAAANGAGAAAAGCGATGTAGCATCTTTTAAGGCATAGCTACGAGCAATTATCTTCATTGTTCTTCGGTCATAAAAGGTTGTTACATTTTGAATTACAACCTTGTTCTCTTTTACATCAGCTTTCTTTTTACAGGAGAATTTATAACAAGGAATTGAATCTTTGAAAAATGTTTTATCCAATCTAAAATCATAAAACTGCACCATTTTTCCTTCATAAATATTCAGTTTTTTCCCAATTAACGGAACTCCATCAACGCCTGTTCCGGGCGAAAACATAAAGGTTTTAAGTTTCTCGTAATATTTTTCTTTTTTTGTTCTATCGTCTGGTTTTTGTTGAGAGTAATTCGTTTTAACAGCATTATCTACATCAAATTTCCCCTTTTCAAAAAAGACTTTATCAAACATTTCGCCTGTAAAGTATTTGTGCTGACCATTCTTCTTATAAAACTTCCCATCGGTAGTTTCATTGTCAATTTGAATACAACCTAATTTACCATCACTTATATGGGTTGCAGTCCGTTTTAGATGCGCAATTTGATCCCATGTTTTATTAAAAATTGTAACCGAGTTCCTGGATTGATGAGGATACATTTTTAGATTTTTAAAAGCGCGATGAAAACTAGTGTCTTCTTTTGTCATTCTAATAAAGTCTTGAGCATCAAAATTGCGTTTAACTTTAAGTGCTATTGTATCAATATAGGTGGTGTCAAACAACGATTGAGCTAAACTGGAATGATTCCAAATTAGACAAAAGGTTAAAACTATATTTGTTTTAACAAATATGTTTCTTATTTTATTCATAAACCAAAGTTAAACTATAAATTAAAATAAATATGTCTAAACCAGAAGTACCTCAGAAATCACCTTATGTATTAGACGTTGAACCGGGCAAGTATGCTTGGTGTACTTGCGGGAAAAGTATAAATCAACCCTATTGTGATGGCGCGCATTCAGGAACAGATTTTAGACCAAATATTGAAACAGTTACCGAAAAGAAAATTATTGCATGGTGTGGTTGTAAAAACTCAGCAAACGGAAGTTTTTGTGATGGAGCGCATGCTAAAATGTAGTTAAGAGCATATATTATATGCATTTAAAGGGCGGATGTTAATTCGACCTTTTTTTTGATTACGGATTCGTTTCTGCTTGATCTTCTTCCTTATAATTCTCACAACTAACTCTATGGCCATATCCTAAATCATAAGCCTTTGCTTTAGCTCGTTGTTCCATATTATAAACACCTCCACCACAACTATTTTCCGACCAAACTAAATTGTTGTTCTGATCAAGTATTTC
>JGI24539J26755_10000934_pt1 | contig 13667 bp, 16 predicted proteins | sample NorSeaMetagenome_2_FD_26755 | JGI IMG/M metagenome (IMG submission 26755) | reverse complement strand
GCCTCACTAAATAATGGTTGGTATAATACAGCAAGACCTCATAGATTTGGAGGTTTTGACGCTACAATTACTTTAAATATCTTAACTATACCTACTGGGAAAAAATCTTTTAACCCTAATTCAATAGAAAATTTCTCTTCTACTGATCTAAGCACTCCAACAATCTTAGGTAAAGGTAATGGAGCAACCATAGAATATGAAGGAGAACAATTTACAATGCCAAATCAAAACAATGGAGTTTCATTCTTCCAATACCAACACTAAATTTTGGAGTAGGCTTATTTAAAAAGACAGAACTAAATGGACGCTATATTCCAAACTATAAATACAATGGTGGATTTATAGGAAAAGGTGAAATAAGTATGTGGGGCCTAGGATTTAAACATGATATTCTTCAGTGGATACCAATCATTGGAAATACTATTCCATTTAGTCTTTCATTGCAAGCAGGATATACACAATTAAATACTGAAATTAATATTTTAGATCAAGCTGTAAATATTGATGTTCAAGCAATGAATATTAACTTAATATTATCTAGAAATATTTTAATGCTTACTGGATTTGCAAGCGTTGGATATAATTCAGCTGTAACAACATTTTCAGCAGGAGAGAATTTAAGCAATTTAGATTTTTTTAATATCGGAGACCTCAATTTTGATCTACCTATTTCAATGACATTTGAATCCCAAAATGAGATACGCGCAAATATTGGACTAAGATTTACTTTAGCTGTAATTGCTCTACAAGCAAACTATACTTTTAGTGAATACCCAGTAGCTACAATAGGAGTTGGAGTAAGTCTAAGATAATGAAATTAAAAATTAGCTGTTTCATAATGATATTATTTATGTCAAAAAATATCAATTCACAAGAATTTAAAGCTGGTATGAAAGCTGGTATTAGTACATCTCAAGTATCTGGAGATAACTTAGGTGGATTTCATAAAGCTGGTCTTTTAATAGGGGGATATGTTAATCGAAATATAAATCAATTATTATCTTTTCAGCTAGAAATGATATTTATTCAAAAAGGAAGCTCAAATACAGATAAAAATTCTCCTATTGCTGAGATTTATCTTGATTATATTGAAGTACCTTTGTTATTAATCTATAGACAATCAGAAAATATTTTTATTGAATCTGGAATACATACATCAGCCCTTATAAATGGATATTATCATGATTTATATGGGAGACTAGAAAATCAAAATCAATTTGATAATTTTGATTTGGGATTTATAATTGGTGTTAACTATAAGATAAATAATAAATTATNACTAAATACAAGAGCAAGTAATTCAATTATTCCATTTGCAGAGCATGCTTCTGGACAGACATATAGATTTAATAAAGGAAAATACAATACAGGATTAAGTTTTATCCTACAATATCAATTTTAATATGGNAAAACATAAANTTATAATCGCAGTTACTGGAGCAAGTGGAGCTATATATGCAAAAGTATTATTTGATAAATTAATGAGCTTAAAAAATCAAATTGAAAGCGTTGGAGTTATCATGTCCGAGAATGCTAAATATGTTTGGAGAACAGAACTAGATAATAGCAAATACGAAGAATATCCATTTAAATTTTATGATAAAATGGATTTTGAAGCTCCATTTGCATCAGGCTCAGCAAAATACAATACTATGATTATTTGCCCATGCTCAATGGGAACAATGGGTAGAGTTGCAAGTGGAGTCTCTAATGATCTTACAACAAGAGCAGCAGATGTAATATTAAAAGAACGACGAAAACTAATTCTTGTAGCCAGAGAAGCTCCATATAGTTTAATTCATATAAATAATATGAAGACTATTACTGAAGCTGGAGGGATTATCTGCCCTGCTACCCCATCTTTTTACAGCAAACCTAAAAACTTTGAAGAACTCACAGCTACAGTAATTGATAGAGTGCTTGATCTAAGCGGTTTTACTTTTGACAAATACAGTTGGGGAGAAAACAATAAATAATTTATTTTTCCGTTATAATTATATGGATAAGTTAAAATATTCAGCAATAGCCATAACATCTTTAGGTNTATTATTTAAAACAATGCAATGGCCTTATGCAGGNTATTTATATACTATAGGATTTACTATGGTGATTATTTATTGTTTAATTAAAATATTTAAATCTTAATGCTAAAGTTTAGTAAAAAAATTTTANAAAAAGTAAGTTTTGATCCTTCTCTATTTAAAAAAGAATTAGCTAAATCTGCAAAATGGCTGAATAAACAAGAAATGCGAAATCTTAAAATTTGGGCATTAACCTATTTTGCTCATTATAAGGAGAGTATACTTGAGGTTTTTGATAGTTTATCTTAAAAAAGATTTGATTGATTAGAAGACCTTACTCTGCCAAGATGCTTAAATGCTAAATCTGTAGCTTCTCTACCTCTAGGTGTTCGCATTAGATATCCTTCTTTAATCAGGAAAGGCTCATATACTTCTTCTATCGTTCCAGCCTGCTCTCCAACTGCAGTAGCAATAGTAGTTAATCCTACAGGGCCTCCCTTAAACTTGTCGATAATTGCAGAAAGGATTCTATTATCCATTTCATCTAATCCATTCTCATCAACATTAAGTGCATTTAAAGCATACTTGGTAATTTCATTATCTATATTACCATCACCTTTTATTTGAGCAAAATCTCTAACTCTTCTAAGTAATGCATTTGCAATCCTTGGCGTTCCACGTGAACGGCCAGCGATTTCTTTGGCAGCACTTGCATGAAATACTCACATCTAAAATTGAAGAAGAACGATTAATAATCTCTGCAAGTAACTCAGACCCGTAATACTCAAGTCTTGAATTAATACCAAAACGAGCTCTTAATGGAGAGGTTAATAAACCAGAGCGTGTGGTTGCGCCAATTAAAGTAAATGGATTAAGCTTAATTTGAACTGTTCGAGCATTAGGTCCAGATTCAATCATAATATCTATCTGATAATCTTCCATTGCGGAATATAAATACTCTTCAACAATAGGGTTTAGTCGATGGATTTCATCAATGAATAAAACATCTCTTTCTTCTAAATTAGTCAATAAACCTGCTAAATCTCCAGGCTTATCTAATACCGGTCCAGAGGTTGTTTTTATATCTACTTCTAATTCATTAGCAATTATATATGAAAGTGTTGTCTTTCCAAGTCCTGGAGGTCCATGTAATAATACATGATCTAAAGATTCTTCTCTTTGCTTAGCAGCTTGAATAAATATTTCTAGATTGTCTACAATTTTATCTTGACCCTTAAAGTCAGTAAATTGTTTTGGCCTTAGAACCTGCTCAAATTCTATTTCTTCATTAGAAAGATCATCAGCCTCAGGATTTAATTCATCACTCATATACACACAAATGTAATAAACTAAAAGTAATATAAAAGAAACTTAATAGACTAAAAATTATCAGGCAAAGAAAAATTATTATGTATGAAGATGCTTACTTTCCTCAAGAAAAGGATGGTGTTTTATATCTAGAGATCTAGTAGTTAAACTTCTAAAAACTATCAGAAGAAAAAAACCTAAAAACCCAAGCCCCATCCCTAACTCTGTAAGACCTAAATGACCATGTTCATGTAAGGTTCCAGGAGCAAATAGTAAATATGAATTAATCCAATGCCCAATTAATATAACTATACAAGCTATTATTAAATAATTTGAATTTCTTTTAGCATCTCTACTCATTAAAATGACAGTTGGAACAACAAAATTAATTGCTGCACTAAACCAAAATAAGAATCTATAATTAGATAATTCTATTCTTTCCATAAAGTANGTTACCTCTTCAGGAATATTTGCATACCATATCAACATAAACTGNGAAAACCACATATATGTCCAAACAATAGAAAAAGCAAAAACCCATTTACCTAAGTCATGTATAATACTTTCATTTAAGTCTTGGAGATATCCTTGACGNCTTAAGAATAAACAGAAAAGTAAAATAGTCGTAAAGCCAATAGCAGNCCACTCGGAAAAAATATACCANCCAAATAATGTACTAAACCAATGAGTGTCTATNGACATTATCCAATCCCATGAAGCCATTGATGAACTAACAGCAAAAAACACTATAAACCATGCTGAAACTGTAATTCCTTTATTATATGATTTCTCTCCTATTCCACCTTCAAGATCACCCTGAAGAGAAATATCTCTTAATCTTTTAGCGCAGTAAATCCATACAACAACATAAATAATTGATCTAATCAAAAAGAACATTGGATTTAAATAAGCTTCTTTACCTGCAATTATTTTATCATAATGAGAATCATTTGGGTCCATAATTCCTGGAGCTAACCAGTGGTATATATGATTCCAGTGTAAAAGTGCCGCAACAACGATAAAAATCATAACAGCACACGCATATGGAAGGAAAGTCATAATTGCCTCCGGAACTCTTTTAATTACTGTAGACCAACCAGCTTCAGCAACATGCTGTAGTGCAACAAAGAAAACAGCGAAAATTGCAATACCTAAGAAAAAATAATTATTAAATATTAAACTTGTCCATGCAGCATGTGCATCGCTGTAGAAAGCATAAATTGTAGAAATAATACCAATCACAATTAAAACAAGTGATAAGACATTAGTGGATTTAGATATTTTATACATTATTTATTAATTTATTCAGCACTATATTTTTGTAACTCGTGTACGTAAAGTACAATTTTCCATCTTTCATCTTCACTTAGTTGAGAGGAATGTGGCCCCATAGCATTTAAACCGTATGTGATAGCATGAAATAAATGACCACTTGTTAATTCATTCATAGGTACACCGGATCTCCTAAGTAATTTATCATTGTTATAATGAGGAATAGCAGAATATACAGGATGAGTAATTGAACCACCTCCAGCGCCAAATTCACCATGACAATGCTTACAAAACATAGAATACAATTTCTTACCTTCACTAATGTTTGTTTCGTTTAACTCTAAAGGATTAACAGAATTAAGTCCAGCATCTAAATATCCTTCAAGAGACCCATCATAATAAAAGGTAGATAAATAATTTCTTGCTATTGTGCCTGCAACAGGTTTTCTAGCATTTAAACTGTCACTAAAAGTTGAATTTTGACCATAGGTCTCTAATGACGGAGAACGATACATATTAGGCATAAATTCATAGCCAGGTCCAGAATTTGAACACGAAGAAATAAATACAATAAAAGCTATAATAAACACTCTATACATTTTCATTACCTTTTTCGTTAATTTCAGAAGCACCGGTAGCGTTAAGTAACTTTTTAATTTCCACATCACTACCCTCTATTTCAAGTTCCATTAAAAATTTATCATCAGTAGTTCTAGGATCAGGACTTGTTGTTGTTGCTCCAGGATACAATCTATTTCTAAATAAATAAGTTAAAGACATTAAATGACCAGCAAAAAGAACAGTACACTCAAACATAATTGGGACAAAAGCAGGCATATTTTGGTAAAAAGTCCAATTTGGTTTTCCTCCAATATTCATAGGCCAACTTTTTCCAACTCCAGAAATCATTATATAATAAATCAATAAACCACCAAAAGCAAGACCTAAACAACCGTAAATAAATGCAGTAATAGCCATTCTAGTTTCTTTTAATCCAAGAGCATGATCAAGACCATGAACAGGAAAAGGACTATAAACCTCAGCAATTTCAATACCTTTTGATCGTAGTTCTTTTACAGATTTTAATAAAACCTCATCATCATCAAAAATTGCATATAATATTTTTTTACTCATTGCTTCTAGTTTTAAATTCTGATCCTGAAGATTTTAAAATTGTTTTCAATTCTGCTTGAGCAACAACAGGAAAAGTTCTTGAATACATTAAAAATAATGTAAAGAAAAAACCTATAGTTCCAAGGAAGATTCCCATATCTACAAATGAAGGAGAGAACATTGTCCATGCAGAAGGAAGGAAATCTCTATGTAGAGAAGTAACAATAATTACAAAACGCTCAAACCACATTCCAATATTAACAAATATAGAAAGGATAAATGTTGCAATAAATGAAGTTCTAATTTTACGAATCCAATATAACTGAGGAATAATAACATTACAAGACATCATAGCGGCATATGCCCACCAATAAGGACCAGTTGCTCTATTTAAAAAAGCGTATTGTTCAAATTCAACTCCAGAATACCAAGCCATAAATAACTCTGTAATATATGCAGTACCAACTAAAGATCCCGTAAATAAAATTATAACGTTCATATATTCAATATGTTTAATCGTTATATAAGCTTCCATATTAACTACTTTTCTCATTATAATCAGTAGTGTTTCTACCATTGCAAATCCTGAAAACAATGCTCCTAAAACGAAATAAGGAGGAAAAATAGTTGTATGCCATCCTGGAATTACTGATGTTGCAAAATCCATACTTACAATTGAGTGTACAGAAAAAACTAGAGGAGTAGCTAATCCAGCTAAGACTAAAGAAACTTCTTCAAATCTTTGCCAATGCTTTGCTCTTCCGCTCCATCCAAATGCTAATAATGTATATAGTTTCTTTTTCATTGGACTTATCGTCTTACTCATCCTATCTCTAATCATTGCAAAATCGGGTATTAAACCAATATACCAAAACACAGTAGATACTGTTAGATAAGTAGAGATAGCAAAAACATCCCATAAAAGAGGAGAATTAAAATTCTGCCATAATGANCCGTATTGATTTGGAATAGGGAAAACCCAGTAAGCAAGCCAAGGTCTACCCATGTGAATTAAAGGAAAAAGACCAGCCTGAACAACACCAAAAATAGTCATTGCCTCAGCTGACCTATTTATTGCCATTCTCCATTTTTGACGAAATAGAAGTAATACAGCTGAAATTAATGTACCTGCATGTCCAATACCAATCCACCAAACAAAATTGGTAATATCCCAAGCCCAATTAACAGTTCTATTTAAACCCCAAACTCCAATACCTGTCCCTATAGTATAAGCCATACATCCAACCCCCCATAAAAATAGCACAACAGATAATCCAAATAATATCCACCAATATTTGTTTGCTTTCCCCTCAACAGGTCTAGCAATATCTCTTGTTATATCATGGTATGTTTTATTACCAAGAATTAATGGATCTCTTATTTCTGATTCTTTATGCATTATGCTTTATTTCTAATCTTAGTTTGATAAAATACAGAAGGTCTAACATTTAAATGATCTAATAAATCATATGCTCTGTCATCATTTCTTAAACTCCAAACCTTACTTTCTTTATTGTTTGAATCACCAAAAGTTAAAGCGTTAGTAGAACATGAAGCTGAACAAGCGGTCTGAGCATCAATATCTTTAANTGGCTGACCACTATTTTTAGCATTTAACTTAAGCTCTTGAATCTTTTGGATACACATACTACATTTCTCTATAACTCCTCTTGATCTAACAACAACATCAGGATTTAAGACCATTTTTCCATAATCATCATTCATGTTAAAGTCAAACTTATCATTATCTGAGTACTGAAACCAATTAAATCTCCTCACTTTATAGGGACAGTTATTAGCACAGTATCTTGTTCCAACACATCTGTTATAAGTCATTTGATTTAAACCTTCATTACTGTGTGTTGTTGCTGCTACTGGACAAACATTCTCACATGGAGCATGATTACAATGCATACACATTACAGGTTGGAAAACTACTTCAGGATTTTCTGAAGGAACTTCCATCTCACTAAACATATCAATAGCTGATATTTTTTCTTCTTTAGAAAGTTCTTTAGTCATGTCAGATGAGAAATAACGATCAATTCTCAACCAATGCATATCTCTACTCTTTCTAATTTCTTCCTTACCTACTACTGAAAGATTATTTTCTGCTTGACAAGCAATAACACATTCTCCACATCCTATACATGAACTTAAATCAATAGATAAATTCCAAAAATGTCCTGTTTCAAGATCATGCTCATCATATAAAGAAACTTTGTCAGCAGTTAACTTTCCTTTGTATGTTTGATATGTTTCACGATGATTTCCAGAAGAGGGATCTTTAATATATTCTGAAAGAGTTGTTTCTTTAACAATATCTCTACCCATCATTGTATGATGAAGCTGAATACAAGCAAACTCATACTCACCTTCAACTTTTGAAATACTAACTGTTTTAGCGCTTAAAAAAGGATAAGCATTAAAACCTACATTATCTCCTGCTTTACCAGCTTTCGTTCTACCATAACCAATTGCCATACCAACAGTAGAGTTTGCTTGACCAGGACTTATCATAACTGGAACATTTTTCAGAGTTAATTCATCAGAAGTGATATCAACAAGACTTCCATTTAAAGCTCCATTTGAAACATTCCAATTAGACAAACCTAATTCTTTAGCAGTAGTAGCAGATATCGTTAAGTAATTATCCCAAGACGCACGAGTAATTGGATCTGGAAGTTCTTGAAGCCATGGNTTATTAGATTGAAAACCATCACCCAAAGCAATTGTTTCATATATCTCAAGCTCAATTAGATTNCTTTCTGAACTCTTTATAGATTTTGATTGATCAACAAATCGTTTTAATTTTAATTTNTCCTCTTTAANATTAAAGAAGCCGTCATGTAATGACTTATTCCAATCAATTCCTTTATTCATCCAAAAATTTTGAAGATATTGTTGGTAATCTGATTTACCAATCCAAACTAAAAGACTTTCTTGAAATTGTCTAGTATTAAAGAGAGGTGAAATGGTTGGTTGCATTAAAGAATAAACGCCATGTTTTGGATTGGCATCTCCCCAACTTTCTAAATTATGATGATCAGGACAAACATAATCCATTAAAGATGCGGTTTCGTCATTATATAATGAGGTAGAAATTTTAAGATTAACATTTTGTAAAGCTTCATTAAATTCATTAGACTTTTCAAGAGAATATGATGGATTAACGTTATAAGTAATAAGAGCAGATACATCCCCACTCTTCATATCGCTTATTAAAGCATTTAATTTCTCTGAATTACCCTGGTTTAAATTAGAAGGTTTAGCTATAGAAATTGTACTATTATAGTTGCCTAATTTTTGATTTATCGCATTTACAAGAAGTTGTATATTTTTATCATTACTATTGCTAATAATAATGGATTTTTTAGGATTAGATTTTAGTGCCTTAACAATATGTGATAATCTTGAATCAAAATCTTTTCCTTGAACTGCGTCATGTAAACTAGATATTAAATAACCTTGCTCTGATGGTTTTATCTGAATCCTTTTATCAGCATTTGAGCCAGAAAGTGATAAATTAGTTTCTAATTGATAATGCTTAGACATCTTACCAGATTTTGGATTTCTTCCATTTACATAATCAGTAGCATATTCATTAGCCATCCAATTAGCAAGAAAATCCGCTCCAAAAGAAACAATTACTGCTGCTTTATCAAAACTGTATGTTGGCACTAATCTAACTCCAAATGAGTACATATTAGCTTCTAAAATTCCATCATAAGGAGTAGAGTCTATCATAACATGCTCTACATTATTGTATTTTTTTGAGAATTCATCTATTAATTTCTTAGTTGATGGACTTAAAATAGTAGAAGTTAAAAAAGAAATTTTTCCAGATTTAATATTTACTAATTTTTCTCTTATCTCTTTGTCAACTATACTCCAATCAGCTTCTTTATTATCTATAAGTGGGTGTCTTAATCTTGCAGAGTCATATAATGATAAAACAGATGCTTGAACACGGGCATTTGAAGATGTTCCATTATTTTCAATTTTAATAGGACGACCTTCACGTGTTTTAACAAGAACACTAGCATAATCCCTACCATCATAAATAGTAGATGCATAATAATTTGCCACGCCAGGAATAATTTCATCAGGTTTTACTAAGTAAGGTATAGATTTAACAATAGGAGTTTCACATGCAGCTAAAGTAGCAGCTGCTGTACTAAAACCTAAAAATTTTAGAAAATCTCTTCTACTACTTGAAGTAGTAGATAAGTTTTCTTTATCTCCTAAAAACTCATCTACTGGTAATTGCTCAACAAACTCATTTTGTGCAAGTTTTTCAACAATAGGATCATCATTAAGTTGCGCAAGCCCTTTCCAGTATTTTTTAGTTGTTTTCATTTTTCCTCTTACTTATATTAATAATGGCATTTTGCACATTCAATACCACCAATTTTATCTACTGTAATTTTTTCGCCTTTATACTTCTCTTTTAATTGAGCATGAAGCTCAGTATAATACTCATTACCTTCCATTGAAACTTCTGTAGTCCTGTGACAATCAATACACCATCCCATAGTTAGTTCTGCATGTTGATATACTACATCCATTTCCTCAATAGGACCATGGCATGTCTGACACTCAACCTTTCCAGCTACAACATGTTGAGAGTGATTGAAATATGATAAATCAGGAAGGTTGTGTATACGTACCCATTTTATAGGTTTTTGCTCATAGCCTTCAATATATGTTCTAGTATCAGGATCAAATCCTATAGCATCATAAATTTTAGAAATCTCCGTAGTACCAGTTATAGCTCCTTCATTAATATAAGTGTGACAGTTCATACATACATTAGCAGCAGGAATACCTGAATGTTTACTATTTCTAGCAGATGAATGGCAGTAATTACAATCAACTCCGTTTTCACCAGCATGTACTTTATGTGAAAATGCAATTGGTTGTTCTGGTTGGTATTGAGAATACACACCAACTCCAAGCATAGTATCAAAAGAGAATTTTAAAATAACAATTACACAAGCTAAAGAAACAAATGCCACATTTCTATTTTTACTAATAAATAACTTGAATTGATTAATCAGTGTTTCTGGAATTGTTTCTGTATCTTGATCTAAACTTTCTTTAAGTTTATTTTTTAAAGAAGTTAGGACATACACTAATAACAATAAAAACAAAGTAATATACATCAGTATAGTTGATGTTTTCATCCCATCTTCTTGAGCTAGAATTACGTCTGCTGCAACAACTTCCTTTTTAACTGGTGGATTTTGAAGATATGCATACAAGGATTCAAAGTCATCATCTTCAAAATAATACGAAGTCATNGCTACTTTATCATACTCCTCATAAATAGCAATAGCATCAGGATCACCGGAAGCAATAAAATCAGAAGAGCTATTTATCCATTTCTTTAACCACTCTTTTTTTCTTCTATCAGTAACACCTTTAAGACCAGGTCCTATTAACTTTGTTTCACCCATAACGTGACACGAAGTACAATTAGCTTTGAAAATTTGCTCTCCTTTTTGGACAGCAACTGAATCTATAGCGTCTTGAGAGAATACGCTAGTAAAAGAGATTAAAACAACTACAAGTAGATTAAGTGTAGTATTGTTATAAAAGGATTTCGTCATATATCATTCGGCAATTTCAAGGCAAAATTAATTTATTTTATTTAATCCTTCTAGTATAAAACTGAGGAAATATTGTAATTTATAATTATTCTAAATAAACAAAATTGTAAGAAATTTAAAAAGAGCTACAAATGAAGTATCAAGGTAATTATAATGAACCTATTTCAATTACTTTTTTGACTTTAGGAACAGCATTTTTCACTGCCACCTCGACACCATTTTTAAGAGTCATCATACTAACATGACATGTTTCGCAAGCTCCAGACAATTTAACTTTAACAATATAGTCATCAGAAACTTCAACTAAACTTATATCACCGCCATCTGTTTGTAGATATGGTCTAATCTCATCCAAAGCTCCTTCAATTTTATTAAGTATTCTTTTGCTTGTTATCAATTTATTTATGTTTTATGAACAACCTTTCATGTTAGTTATCTTTACCGCTTCAGTAATTGGAAGATCTGAATTTCTTTTGTCAATAACATCAACTACATTTTTTGCTAAATTAAGAAATGATTTTGAAATCTCACTATTTGACTGCAAAACTGCAGGCCTTCCTGCATCACAAGCTTCCCTTACAGATTGAACTATAGGGATTTGAGCAAGTAAGTTGATATTTAATTGTTCAGATAAGTTTTTAGCTCCATCTTTTCCAAATATATAATATTTCTTTTCAGGAAATTCTTCAGGAGAAAAATACGACATATTTTCTATTATACCCAATACGGGCACGTCTATACTATCCATCTCAAACATATTCACACCTTTTCTAGCATCTGCTAAAGCAATATCTTGAGGTGTGCTTACTACAATAGCGCCAGTTAATGGAATTGCTTGAACTAATGAGAGATGTATATCNCCAGTTCCAGGCGGGAGATCTACAACTAAATAATCCAAATCCCCCCAATGCGTATCCCATATAAGCTGATTTAAAGCTTTGGAGGCCATTGGCCCTCTCCAAACTATCGCTTGATTTGCCTGAGTAAATAAACCCATAGATACCATCTTCACACCATAGTTGGTTAGTGGCTCCATTTTCTTTTTACCTTCAATCTCTACTGCCTTGGGTGACTCTCCAACTAAATCAAACATTATCGGCATTGATGGGCCATATATATCTGCATCAACCAAACCGACCTTATATCCCTGTTCAGACAAAGCAACAGATAGATTAGCAGAAATAGTTGATTTTCCAACACCTCCTTTTCCAGAAGAGACAGCAATAATATTTTTCACACCGGGTATTGGATTTCCTTTTATCTTATTATCTTTTTTTACAGTTTTTAAAATCTGATTAACCTTAATACTACTAACATTATTNAAATTTGACTTTATAGCCGACACACATAATGACTCTATCTTTTTTTTGTATTGTAGAGTTGGGTTTGTAATCTCAATATCTAAGAGAACTTCATTTCCAAAAATCTGTATATTTAAAAGAGATTTGCTGTCAAAAAAACTAACATCACTAGAGGGAAGCATCACTTCTTGAAAAATGTTTTCAATATTTTTTTTATTTAAATCCACATGTAAATTTTAGAGATACAAATATATAGTATTAATAACAGATAAAAACTAAGTTTTATTAATTCTAATGTAGGTAATTTAATATAAATCTTAAATAAGTAATTGGCATTCTTTTTTTAAGAAATATTGACTCATAAAATGTTTTAATGTGCATATGATTACGTTTAATTTGTGAATTGTATAAATCATTTGTTGAATCTTCTAAAATATGATTTTCACCTGCAATCACACCGAGTGTAAATCCATGCAAAAACTGACTATCTGTTTTTAAATGAATTTTAGCATTAGGTTTTAGTATAGCGTTATACATTTTTAAAAAAAAAGGATGTGTTAGCCTTTTTCTAGACCTACCTTTCTTCAACTGCGGATCGGGAAATGTAATCCAAATCTCATCCACCTCTCCAGCTCCAAAACAATGTAAAATCCAATCAATTCGAATCCTTAAAAAACCAATATTTACAAGTCCATCTTCTAGAGATTGATGGGCACCACTCCAAATACGAGCTCCTTTAATATCAACTCCAATAAAATTTTTATCAGGAAACTCCTTAGCTAATGCTACGCTGTATTCTCCCTTACCACAACCAAGCTCTAAAACTATAGGATTATTATTTTTAAAGAATTTCTCATTCCACTTTTCTTTATACAAAAACGAACTTCTTAACTCATCAAGTGTAGGTTGTACAACATGTGGAAAAGCATCAAGATCAGTAAATTTTTTTATTTTATTTTTAGCCAATTCACAATAATTTAATACAAAAGTAATAGTGTTTTAAGTATTTTCGTTGTGTGAAAGGTAAAAAAAGAATTCTT
>JGI24539J26755_10000932_pt1 | contig 13672 bp, 10 predicted proteins | sample NorSeaMetagenome_2_FD_26755 | JGI IMG/M metagenome (IMG submission 26755) | reverse complement strand
GATTAGGTGCAGCTGGTATTAAATTTATTGCTCTACCAGGAGATGATAAACCTGATGAAGAGCTATGGGAATTTTCTACAATCATTAGAAAAGATTGGGAAGCGCTATGGGCATATATGGTTGAAGGAGGATTAGAAAACTCTCGAAACTTTTTATTATATATTAATGCCATCTTACAAAATAGTGACAAACCAGAACCTGCAAAACCTCTTTTGAAAGCCGGTCTATATTGGCCTGGAACAGGCATTACAGACATGCATGAAATACAAAGAGAATGGCTTGGGAATGCGGGTGTTGTACCAATCATATTCTACAGAGCTTTAGTACAGGGTGCTGGCTTACATCCAATAAATAGAATGATTAAAGCACTTCTTAAACGTGGATTAAATCCTATGCCAATTTTTGTGGCATCACTGAAGGATCCGTTGTCAGTCGCAACTCTAGAAAGCTTATTTAATTTAGCTCCCCCTGATGTAATATTAAATTGTACTAGCTTTGCAGTTGGCTCTCCGGAACAAAGTGTAGAAAATTCTGGCGCTATAAACCCATTAATTATGGAAGCAACTCAACGCGCACCAGTATTCCAAGTGGTTTTTTCAAGCTCTTCAGAAACAGTATGGGAAAATGAATTAAATGGGTTAAACGCTCGAGATATAGCAATGAATGTAGCTCTTCCTGAAGTTGATGGAAGGGTGCTTACTCGAGCTATATCTTTTAAAGGCGAGGCTTTCTTTGATGAAAAAACTCAATGCCCAATAGGAAGTTATCGCGCTCGAGGTGATCGAATCGAATATGTGGCAGATTTAACCAAAAATTGGGTAAACCTTCGTCACACAAATGCAAAAACTAAAAAGGTCTCGTTAATTCTTGCAAATTACCCAAACAAAGANGGTCGTTTAGCGAATGGGGTTGGTTTAGACACCCCACAAGCCACAGTAGATATGATGAAAATGTTAAAACATGAAGGGTATCATACTAAAGATTTACCCAATTCATCAGACGAATTAATGAAAAAAATTATGAATGGACCAACAAATTGGCTGACTGACCGGGCAATAAGGTCTGGTGGCAAAATAATGCCTCATGAAGATTATTTAAATCATTATAAAAAACTTCCCCTCAATGTTCGCGACAAAATCGAAGCTCGATGGGGTAAAGCTGAAGACGACCCATTTTTTGGAAACAATGGGTTTGCCTTATCTATATTTGAATTTGGTAATATTTGCGTTGGAATTCAACCCGCACGTGGATATAATATTAATCCAAAGGAAACTTACCATTCTCCTGATTTAATACCACCTCATAATTATTTAGCTTTTTATTTTTGGCTACGATTTTCATTTAAAACCAATGCATTAGTACATATGGGCAAACACGGTAACCTTGAATGGTTGCCAGGTAAAGCAATTGCACTTTCAAATGAATGCTGGCCAGAGGTTATAATTGGCCCAACACCTAATGCATATCCTTTCATAGTAAATGATCCAGGTGAAGGCACCCAAGCAAAACGTCGCATATCTGCAGTGATTGTTGATCATTTAACGCCACCCCTAACCCGTGCTGAAACATACGGCCCATTAAGAGAACTTGAAACACTAGTTGATGAATACTACGAAGCTGCTGGCATCGACCCAAGAAGACTTAATTTTTTAAAAGATGCAATTTTATCTCTTACATCAGCAACAGGTATAGATTTAGATGCTGGGATGGCCGGTGAAAATCAAGAAAATGATTTGGCAAAGCTGGATGAGTACCTGTGTGAACTAAAAGAAGCACAAATACGTGATGGCTTACACATTTTTGGAACTTCACCAACAGGTCGCTTAGAAAGAGATTTATCTATTGCTTTAGCGCGTGTTCCCAGAGGGAACGGAAAAGGAGAAAATGCAAGCTTACAAAGAGCATTAGCAATCGATTTAGAAATGAATTTTGATCCATTAGATTGTCCCTTGGGACAAATTTACAATGGAAACAAACCAAAAATTTTGCATGATATTTGTGAAGATGTATGGCGAACAAATGGGGATGCTATTGAACGAATAGAATTGCTAGCGATTAAATTACTCGATGGAACAAGTCCTGGGAATTGGCCCAGAACGAAAATTGTTTTGAACACGATACAAAATATTATACGCCCAATTGTTGCAATCTGTGGCTTCAATGAAAGAAAAGGGCTAATTGATACATTGAATGGCCTTTTTATAGCTCCTGCTCCTTCAGGCGCCCCTACTAGAGGTAGGTTAGATGTATTACCAACAGGACGTAATTTCTTCTCAGTTGATAGTCGAGCAATACCTACTCCCACAGCATGGGCTTTGGGATGGAAGTCTGCAAATTTGTTAATTGAAAAACATCTTCAAGATCACGGAGACTGGCCCAAAACTATATTGTTAACCGCTTGGGGGACGGCAAATATGCGAACTGGGGGTGATGATATCGCACAAGCATTAGCACTAATGGGTGTTAAACCAAAATGGGATTCTTCCAACCGGAGGGTTGTTGGCTTCGAAATAATGCCCACCACTGTTTTAGACAGACCAAGAGTTGACGTTACTTTGCGCGTGTCTGGTTTCTTTCGTGATGCGTTTCCTCAACAAATGGCCTTAGTTGATAGTGCAGCACGCGCAATTATGAAATTAGATGAGCCAGCAAACTTAAATCCAGCCGCGCATAAATTTAAGATTGAAGGCCATGAAGATAGTGCATATCGTGTATTTGGTTCTAAACCTGGCTCATATGGCGCTGGCTTGCANGCTATGATTGATGAAAAACTTTGGTCAAATAAAGCTGACTTAGCAGAAAGCTATCTCGAGTGGGGATCTTATGCATATGGAAAAAACTCACAGGGTAAACCAGCAAGAAAAGCACTAGAAACAAGACTNAGCCAAGTAGATGCAGTCGTACAGAACCAAGACAATCGAGAACATGATATTTTAGACAGTGATGATTACTATCAGTTTGAAGGTGGTGCTGCAGCTGCAATTTCAACTATACAAGGGCGTGATCGACCAATTTATCATAATGACCATTCGAGGCCTGAGCGTCCTATAATCAGAACATTAGATGAAGAGATCGGTCGAGTAATGCATAGTAGAGTGGTGAACCCAAAATGGATAGAAGGCGTAAAAAGACACGGATATAAAGGCGCTTTTGAAATGGCTGCAACATTAGACTATTTATTTGCATTTTCTGCTACTACGGGCGCAGTACAAAATCACCATTTTGATATGATAGAGGCTGCTTTCATAGGAGATGAAGAAACGAAAACGTTTATCCATGAACATAATCCTTCAGCTCTATTAGAAATGGCAGAACGATTCAAAGAAGCTATAGATCGCAAAATGTGGATACCTAGATCAAACTCTGTACATATTAGAATAGAGAATATTTTAAAGTCTAATACTAAAAAAATGTGATAGATTAGCAATATTGCATACTAGGCATAAACTGCCAAAATAGAAATTATTATCAATTTGAAAGGTGATAAAATGTCAGAAGACACTGAGCGACACGCAATGAAAATGGCCAAAAAAAAAGCTGCCCGTGACAAAATCATGGCAACCAAGACCGATAAAAAAGGTNTAATTATNGTTCATACTGGGAAAGGAAAAGGTAAATCCACAGCCGCTTTTGGAATGATATTCCGACATATTGCACACGGAATGCAATCAGCAGTCGTACAATTCATCAAAGGCGGCATGTCAACTGGTGAACGCGATATGATACTCGATCGATTTACTGATATTTGCTCTTTTCATACAATGGGAGAAGGTTTCACATGGGAAACACAAGATAAAACTCGCGATACTGAAATGGCTCAAGCAGCCTGGGCAAAAGCAAAGGATCTAATTCGCGATCCTTCCAACTCAATGGTTCTTCTTGATGAATTAAATATTGCTATAAGATATGATTATGTTGACATAAACGAGGTTGTTACATTTTTAGTAGAAGAAAAACCAGAGATGACGCATGTTGTTATCACTGGGCGTAACGCAAAAGATGATTTGATAGAAATTGCAGATTTAGTTACTGAAATGGAATTATTAAAACATCCCTTTAGAGCAGGAATAAAAGCACAAATTGGAGTAGAGTATTAATTCTTCTCCAAATGATGTTCTATAGTATAGCTTTTGGGTAAATCATTTGGTTTATTTTCAATTAAATCTGCTAATGAAAGGCCGATTTTGTGGGCAATACCAAATCCAATTTTAAATCCACCCATCGCTAAAAAGATACCATCTGCCATTGGGACCTTTCCAATTAATGGCTCTCGTCTACGCGCTTTTGGTCTTACTCCTGCCCATTTTGTAATTAATTTAGCATTTTTAATTTTTGGACATATTATCCGAGCACGCTCAATCAATTCATTAAGTTGGGCATCAGTATCGTGGGGCTCTGTCCATTTATTTTCTGAAGTAGAACCTATGGCTGTTGTGCCATCATTATGAGGAACAACATATACGCCGTTTGCATAAATTTGAGGCGCATCTCCTAAACTTATATTCAGCAATGCTGCCTGCCCTTTAACTCCCGATCCCATAGAAGTTGGGAAGAATTTTTCTAATGAGTCAAACCCCTCGTATCCTGTCGCTATAATGATAGAAGACGCAGTTTCATTACCCCACGGGCCAGATATTACCCCTGTGTCAAAATTAGATACATATGTATTTTCGCGAAATTCTACACCCATAAAACTACAAGCTTGCGCTAATGACGCACATGCTTTTGACGGAAAAATTCGCGCAGACAAGGTATCATGAATTAATCCATAGGGGGCTGCATCAGGGGAAACCAACTCGTGACTCTTAATTACATTCCATTTGAATTTTTTCCAATTACTCTTTGCTTCTTCATGCCTAGTTAATGCTAAATTATAAACTCGCTCATGAATGATTGGTGAAATTCTGCCTATTCGACCATAACCGGAGGGCAACGATGATAATCCATCTACTTCCTGCCAATGTTCTTCAGCAGTAGATAAAGCCTGAAATTGGTATTCTTTTTTTGCATGCCATTGATCTGGAGTATATGGGGCCATTGCGCCCAAAATACCTCCAGAAGCTCCAAACCCAATTTTCTTTGCATCAACCACTAAAACTGACAAATTTCGCCCTGCGCAGGCGTAAGCACACGACAGGCCAAAAATGCCAGCGCCAATAATTATTACATCATATGATTTAATCGTTGTCATTTTGCAGCCATGAGCGTTAAACTTTAGTTTCATTTAAGGCAAAACTATATGTGCGACCAGATAAAAAATGCATCCCTTGAATGGCAAGATGAAAGAACTCCCATATCAATTAAATTTGACGAACCATACTTTTCAATTTTTAATGGTCTAGATGAGACAAGACATGTTTTTTTATCAGGAAACAATTTATGTCAGCGTTTCAATAGTGGATTTCATGTTGCAGAATTAGGTTTTGGAACAGGGCTGAACCTTTTAGCAACCTGGCAATTATGGATAGAATTAGGACATACTACTCCTCTGAAGTTTACTAGTTTCGAGGCATTTCCCATGACCTTAAAGGATATGTCTCATGCATTAAAAAATTGGCCAGAATTAAACCATTTGGCAACTGAATTAATTCAACAACTAGAAAGTGGTTGGACTATCAAAACCTCTACTTTAGATGCAAGAATAATAGTCGGTGATGCAAGAAAAAAACTCAAAACGTGGAATTATCAAGCAGATGCATGGTTTTTAGATGGATTTAGCCCTGCAAAGAACCCTGAACTATGGGAAATAAATTTACTAAATTCTGTATCAGACCATACTGCTGCAGATGGTACATTTTCAACATATACAGCAGCTGGTTTTGTACGTAGGAGATTATCTAATGCAGGCTTTAATGTTCAACGTATAAAAGGATACAAAAGAAAGCGACACATGAGCATTGGGCACAAATCATGAAGTTTTTAGCCGCTAAAACAAATCCTCATTTGGTAACATTAGTTGTNATTACAGCCGCTTCTATTGTATCNCTAAATATGTTTTTGCCCTCACTAGCAAACATGGCATCAGAATTTAATGTATCTTATCGCGTAATGAATATATCAGTGGCTGGTTATTTAGCAGTCACTGCAATTCTACAGATCATTATAGGGCCCCTTTCTGATAGATACGGACGTCGTATAGTTCTTTTATCTAGTGTTATAATATTTTGTTTGTCTACANTTGGCTGCATTTTTTCTTCCAACATTTGGTGGTTTTTATTTTTTAGAATTCTGCAAGGCGCAATGATTTCAGGAACTGCACTTTCACGAGCTATTGTGCGCGATATGATGGATTCAAAAGAAGCCGTAAAAGTATTATCAATTATTGCTATGGCTATGGCTATTGTTCCAATGTTAGCCCCAATGATTGGGGGCTTCCTAGATGAACTTTATGGATGGCGAACAAACTTTTGGGTTTATCTAATTATGGGTCTTTGCTCTTTTGATTTTGATATGGTTTGATTTGGGAGAAACAAATACAAAAAAAAGTGAAACATTATACAAACAACTTTCAACATATCCAAAGTTATTTAAATCTGGCCAATTCTGGGGATATTCAATTTGCATGTCTGCATCTGTAGCATGTTTTTATGGTTTTTTAAGTGGTGCTCCACTTGTGGCAACAAAAGTGTTAAATTTACCCCCAACAGAACTGGGTCTTTTCATAGGCACTACATCTCTTGGGTTTTTTATTGGTAGCTTTTTATCAACAAAGCTCAATATATATTTTAACTTAACTCAAATGATTTTATTTGGGCGTATTATTGCAGTTTTGGGTATATCGACAGGTCTTATTTTAGTATTAATGGGGTACGTCTCAACATTAACTATATTTGGATCTATGGTCTTTATAGGCCTCGGAAATGGATTTTCTTTACCAAGCAGTCACGTAGGCATTATGAATGTACGCTCAGATTTGGCCGGAAGCGCATCTGGATTATCTGGAGCAATGGCTGTTGGTTTTGGAGCTGTGGTTGCAACTTTGATGGGTTTAATTTTAACCGCAGAAAATGGAGCATATAATTTTTTATTTATATTATTAATTACTAAATTAATAAGCCTTTTTGCTGCATGTTATGTACATGTACTAGAAACTTCACCAAAAAAGAATAAAAAGTAAATATTTCAGTCATATCTTTGGAATTAAACATGGAACAATCAAACCTTCGTCTTGGTATAATATTAATGATTGCAACTACATTTGTATTTGCAATGCAGGATGGAATATCACGATATTTAGCAGGTGAGTACAATGTGTTTATGATCGTAATGATCAGGTATTGGTTTTTTGCAGCATTTGTAATCTTTTGGGCTAAGGCAAATGTAGGATCAATCAAAAAAGCTGCTTCAACACATCAGCCTATTNTACAATGCCTNAGAGGCATAATACTTGCTGTTGAAATTTGCATTATGGTACTTGGTTTTGTCTTAATTGGANTAATCGAAAGTTTAGCCATATTTACTATTTATCCATTAATCATTGCTGCACTATCAGGACCGATATTNGGTGAACGTGTTGGTTGGCGAAGATCCGTTGCGATTTGTATAGGCTTTTTTGGAATAATAATAATTCTTCAGCCAGGNTATTCAGTATTCAGTGTATACGCAATTTTTCCATTATGCTCTGCAATTTTATTTGCATTGTATGGCCTTCTGACCAGATATGTAGCTAGGCAAGATAGTGCTGCAACCAGCTTTTTTTGGACTGGAATTGCTGGGTTAGTTGTTACAACTTTGGTAGGTATATTTTTTTGGGAAACTATGAATTCCAAAGATTGGATATGGATGTGTTTACTTTGTGTTACTGGTGCATTTGGACACTTCTTATTAATAAAATGTTATGAAGTAGCAGAAGCTAGTGGTGTACAGCCTTTTGCTTATCTTCAGTTGGTTTTTGGATCCGCCTTAGCAATGATAGTATTTGGAGAAAGCTTGAAGCTTTCCACAGCAATTGGTTCGAGTATTGTTATTTTAGCAGGATTATACACTCTTTGGCGTGAAAAAATTATCAAAGAGAACTAACTTTTCTTTAAATCTTTTGTTAAACTTACAGGCAAAGAAACTCCATTAATTCTAATACGGTATATATGAAGGCTCTCTGCGACTCTCATAACATAATTTCGCGTTTCTTTGTACGGGATATGCTCCACCCAATCTACTACGGATATAAGTGGATCTCTGGGGTCTCCATAAAGCTTCACCCATTCATTAACTTTTCTTGGCCCAGCATTATATGCAGCAAAAGCTAGTAGATATGAACCCTCATACATCTCAATAAGTTTGTTCAAATAAGCAGATCCAAGTCTTACATTATACTTTGAGTCTGATTTCAATTTTTTTTTGGAAAACTTAAGGCCTAACTTTTTTGACATTTGCCTTGCTGTTGTAGGCAATATTTGCATTAGCCCTATTGCACCTGCAGGACTTATAGCATTCATATTAAGTTCGCTTTCTCGTCTGGCAATCGCTAATATAACCTCTGGTGGTAGTTCGTTTGAATATGTGGATATTTCACTGATAGGAAAATATGCCCTAGGTAAAATAATTCCTCTTTTAGCTGCTTCTTTTGCAATACCAATTTCTACATATGGCACATTATGATCGTAAGCATAATTTGATAATTTCAACAATTCATTATGATCTAATGTCTCAGCCATATGTGTCATAAACCACTTCATCATAACAAGCTTTTTTGCCTTGTGTAATAGTATGGCAGCTTGAAAAACTGTTTCATTAACAAAACTAGCAGTTTTCCAACTTAATACATTTTCATTATCAAAAAGTGACTGATTACTAGTTAATCCTAGACGCTCTGAAGATAATTGTCCGTAATAAGTTATTTGAAAATTAGCAGAAAGTTTATAATCCTTTGCTGCCTGTTCAAATTGATTTGTTTTTTCATTTACTTTACCGAGCCAATATCCTGCTCGAGCCTTACTAATTGGCGAGGATACTGCTGCATTAAAATTTTTAAAATGTACACGAGCTTGGTTGGGAGCGTTCAAATAAGTCATGGAAATATATCCAGACAACCATTCTAGATCTGCATAATCAGCACCATCACTTAATTGATGATTGCTAGCTAAATAATATGCTATCTTTGGTTGATTTGCTCGCATAGCTCGCCTTGCAAATCCTCTCCTGCGGCTTGCCCATTCCTCCGGTCTTCCCAAACCAGATATTTGTGTTCTATCTATTAGTAAATCTTGAGCATCCTCCCATCTATTTTTCCTAATACGCCACTGGAACCTATCAAATGCCAACCCTGGATCATCTTTATAGATATCTGGTACGCTAGAAATCAAATAATCAACGTTAGAAGTTCCTAACTGAAGTCCAATTCTTGCGTTTGTAAGCTTTTGCACCTTTGAAGATAGAAGATGCACTATTTTTTTTGCTGATTTAACATCACCGCGCCACAGAAGATTATTAACCCTTTCCTCATGATGAAGATTAGTTAATGATTTATTGCTTAAAAAGTCTCTGTGTTCGTCTGAATTTAATGAAAGATTTCCCCAAGCATAAAGCAAAATCTCATTGGCTTTATTGTTCTTATTTTCATCCCTTAGCGCTTCCATTAATCTCAATGCACCTGTACCAGTTTGTGGGTTTTGCTTGCCAAAAAAATCTAATACTTCCTGGGAATTTGCAGCTTTTGGTATTTTTACTTCAGCGCGTTCTTTTAATTTTTTTAGGCCAGGCCATTGGGGGTTTTTATTTAAAAAACTTTGGTATTCCTTCCAATCACCATCTCCTGATCTCAACATTGCCCATTTTAAAATTTTTCTAATTATTGGGTTTGTGGATTTTTTTAAGTGATTAATAGATTCGGATTGATTACCCTGTTCAATTGCATTTAACCCCTCAGATAAATTTAAAATATCTTTAAGATTTGATTGTGCACAAAGGGGCATTGCCCACAAAAACACGAATATAATACAAATTTTTAGTAATCGAAACATTTTGATCTCAAAGAATTTTACATATTCTTATGATAAAAATGTTTATTCTCAAAGCAACCTATTATTGAAGTTGAATTTCATGGTACACATGGCACTATTTTAAGGTTATAGAAATTTTGAATCACTTACTTTTAGGAGAAATGTTATGTTTAAAGGTTCAATGCCAGCGCTAATTACACCATTCAAAAATGGGAAAGTAGATGTTGATGCACTTAAACATTTAGTTGATTGGCATGTTGCTGAAGGTAGTCATGGACTTGTACCAGTAGGAACAACTGGTGAAAGCCCAACTCTTTCTCATTCTGAACATGAAGAAGTAATTCGTGTCGTAGTAGAGCACAATGCAAAAAGATTACCGGTTATTGCAGGTGCAGGCTCAAACAACACAATAGAAGCATTAAGACTCATGCAATTTGCAAAAGATGTGGGTGCAGATGCTGCCCTTGTAGTAACCCCATATTATAACAAGCCTACACAAAGAGGATTATACGAGCACTTCAAAGCATTAAATGATATTTGCTTGCCAATCTTTGTATATAATATTCCCGGTAGATCAGTCGTTGATATGAGCCCAAAAACTATGGGTGAACTCGCTAAACTAGAATTCATTGTAGGAGTAAAAGATGCTACGGCTTCAATGGAACGTGTTACACAACAAAGACTAGAATGTGGTGAAGATTTCATTCAAATGTCAGCTGAGGATGCGAGTGCACTTGGCTTTTTTGCTCATGGAGGCGTCGGTGCTATTTCAGTAACTGCAAACGTTGCTCCAAGATTGTGTGCAAGCTTTCAGAATTCATTAGCAAATGGAGATTTTAAGACTGCTTTAAGCCTACAAGATAAATTGATGCCATTACATGAAGCAATATTTACTGAGCCAGGGTTAGTTGGTGCAAAATATGCAGCTTCACTATTAGGTAAATGCAATGAAGAAGTACGCCTTCCATTAAGTGGCTTATTAAATGAAACAAAAGAAAAGATTCAAAAGGCAATGCGTCATGCAGGAATTTTAGATTAATACTTTATCTGAGAACGCTTATTTAAGTATTTTTAATAGGCTTGGCATGAACTTATTCATAGATTATATCCATTAGACTATGGCAAAAAAGAAAACACCTGATAACAATAAAATGATAGTTGAGAATCGTCGTGCTCGCTATGATTATGCCGTTGAAGACGTCCTGGAATGTGGGATTATTTTAATGGGTTCGGAAGTAAAGGCATTACGCATTGGTTCAGCCAATATTGCTGAGAGTTATGTAGATGTAGAAAATGGAGAATTATGGTTAATTAACTCTTACATTTCTTTGTATACTCAAGCACAAAACTTTGGACATGAAGAGCGGCGCAGAAGAAAACTATTGGTATCAAAAAAACAAATATCAAAATTGTGGCAAGCCAAAGGCCGCGAAGCTATGACTATTGTTGCATTGAAAATGTATTTTAATGACAAAGGAAAAGTTAAATTATTAATCGGTACTGCTAAAGGTAAAAAGCAATCTGATAAACGGGAAACCGAAAAGAAACGAGATTGGAACCGTCAAAAATCTCGCCTACTGCGTGAGCATAGTTAATTATTTATNATTTCTTAGTGATTACATANTTAAATAAAAATTACCTTAATAAGATATATAATACCTTTACCTAAAACTTAACTCTTATATAAGTTTCAAATATGCAAGTTACAGTATCAACAGATTGGTTAGAAAAAAATCATCAGGACGTAATAGTTCTTGATGCTTCATGGTATTTACCATCAGAAAATAGAGATTCATTTAATGAGTTTAAATCAAGACATATCCCAAACGCACAGTTTTTTGATATAGACGTAATTTCTGATACTAACAGCCCTTTACCACACATGCTTCCTTCTCCATCTTCATTTAATGATCATGTTGAAAATCTTGGCATNTCAAATAATTTAAAAATTATTATATACGATACTGAGGGTTTGTTCTCCGCCGCAAGAGCTTGGTGGATGTTTAAAATTATGGGCCATATTGAGGTTTTTATTCTAGATGGAGGGTTACCAAAATGGATTTCTGAAAATAAACCTATTTCAGATAGTCATCAAAAAGCAAAGCGTGGCAGCTTTTTGTCTACATTCGAACCTTCAAGCATAGTAGATGTTTCACAAATATTGGAAACCAAAGCACAGATTATTGATGCAAGACATCCAAAAAGGTTTTCTGGAGAAGCCCCTGAGCAAAGGGTTAATCTCAGATCAGGTCATATACCTAATTCTGTTAATATATTTTATAAATTACTATTAAATGAGCAAAAATGTTTAAAAACCAAATTAGAATTACTATCAATATTTTTAGAAGCAGGAATTGATTTAGATAAACCAATAATTACTTCCTGCGGATCAGGCGTAACTGCATCAATTATAATTCTAGCTTTAAAACAACTAGACCATAACCAGACAGCGTTGTATGACGGGTCATGGTCAGAATGGGGTCTTCGAAACGACCTTCCGATTGCAACTAATTAAGGGTCTTAAATGCTCACATCTTTAAAAAAACAACCTGCAGATCGTATTATAGGATTATCAGCACTCTATAATGCTGATCCAAGACAAGAAAAAATAGATCTTGGTGTTGGTGTCTATAAAGATGCCCATGGTAACACTCCAATTATGCGCTCTATAAAAAAAGCAGAGAGCCATTTATGGAAAACAGAATCTACCAAAACATATACATCTATGACTGGAGATAGTGGATTCCATAATGCTATGGCGGATCTTGTGTTAGCTGATAGCGTTGATCGAGACCGACTATCTTTTTGTGCTACCCCAGGGGGAACAGGTGCAATTCATCACGTTTTAGAATTAGTTAAGCTTACAGGAAGCAATCCTAAGATTTGGTTTAGTGACCCAACATGGGGAAATCATCTAACAATTGCTAAGCATTTAAAAATGACAGTTGGTAAATATAGTTATTTTAACAACGAAACTCGTGCAGTAAATTTTGAAGCAATGGTTTCAGACTTATCCAAGATATCTAATGGTGATATTGTTGTCTTGCATGGATGCTGCCACAACCCAACTGGAGCTAATTTAAATAATGAACAATGGAATATAATCGCAGACCTATTATTAGAAAAAGACGCCATACCTTTCATTGATATTGCTTATCAAGGTTTTGGTGAAGGCATTGAAGAGGATGCTTTTGGAACTAGACTTTTAGCAAGTAAATTTCCAGAAATGTTTATAGCTGCAAGTTGCTCAAAAAACTTCGGTATATATCGTGAACGATGCGGAATTGTAATTACTGTGTCAAAAAATCCAGACATTAGCTCTATAACGCAAGGCAATCTATCTTATGTAAATCGTCAAAACTTTAGTTTTCCACCAGATCATGGAGCAAGATTGGTAACAATGGTTTTAACAGACCCCGATTTACGTGCAGATTGGGTATCAGAACTGGAACAAGTACGTGTTGGTATGTTAGATGCTAGAACACATTTAGCTGAAGCACTCCGCAAAGAATGTAACTCTAATAGATTTGATTTTCTTGAACATCATCGTGGAATGTTTTCTCGACTGGGAGCGACTGAAGAACAAGTTAATAAATTGCGTGATGAATTTGGTATTTATATGGTTTTTGATAGTCGATTAAATATTGCTGGGGTTACTTTAGATAAGGTTAATACCATCGCAAAGGCTGTTATAGAAGTTGGCATTTAACAAATGTATAAAAGTACTGCCTGAA
>JGI24539J26755_10000929_pt1 | contig 13737 bp, 14 predicted proteins | sample NorSeaMetagenome_2_FD_26755 | JGI IMG/M metagenome (IMG submission 26755) | reverse complement strand
CTTATATATACTTTACAGGATTTGTATTTATCGTTGATAAAACGACTGCAAAATTAGTAATTTTTTTCTTAAGATATGCTACTAAAATATTTTTTATGTGCTGTTCACTTTCATAGTGTCCGATGTCAGCTAATAATAGTTTGTTTTCTGCGATAAAAAAATCATGATATTTTAAATCTGAAGTGATAAAGGCTTGAGCTCCAGCTGATTTAGCAGCCTCTATTGCAAAACTACCTGAGCCTCCTAACACAGCCACTTTTTGGATGGTTGTATTTAATAATTCGGAGTGTCGTATGACAGTGCAGTTAAATTTGTTTTTTATGAAATTTAAAAATTCAGAACCGTTCATAGGCACTTCTAAANCGCCTATCATTCCCATTCCAATGTGTTGATTAGTGTTTTCTAGTGTAATTATTTCATAATCAACTTCTTCATATGGGTGATTTTTAAATAGTGTTTTCAGAACAGATTTCTCAAGGTGTTTTTCAAATTTTATGTTGATCTGAACCTCTTTTTCTTTTTGTAAAACTTGCTTCTTTCCTACAATGGGATTAGAATTTTCATTGCCCTTAAATGTGCCTTCTCCATTAATATTAAAACTACAGTTACTGTAATTTCCTATCCTACCAGCGCCAACATCAAACAAGGCCGTTTTAATAGCTTCTGCGTTTTCTTCAGGGACATAGGTGGTGAGTTTTTTTAGTGTTCCTGTTTTTGGAATAAGTACTGTTTTGTTTTGAAGTTCTAAAATTTCACAGAGCCCTGCATTTACACCCTCAAAAGTATTGTCTAAGGCAGTGTGAATCGCATAAATCGCAATTTTATTCTGAATTGCTTTTAAAACAACCCTTTCAACATAGTTATTTCCTGTAATCTTTTTTAACCCTTTAAATATAATGGGGTGGAAGCTAATAATTAAGTTGCAATTTTTTTCAATCGCCTCATCTACTACCGTTTCAAGTGTGTCTAATGTGACTAATATACCTGTTAATTTTGTGTTTTTATCTCCAACTAATAGGCCTACATTGTCAAATTCTTCGGCATAGGCAAGGGGGGCTAAAGCCTCCAAGTGCGTTATAACATCTTCAACTATCATAAGTTTTTGTTTACCATCAAAGATAAAATAATTACTTTCGTTGTAGTGAAGCTTTTAAGAAAAATATTATTCCCTTTTGTCCCCCTCTATTATGTGGTGGTGTCTTTAAGAAACAAACTATATGATTGGTCTTTTTATAAGTCTACTTCTTATGACTTTCCTCTCATTTGTGTTGGAAATTTATCAGTTGGAGGAACGGGAAAAACTCCTATGGTTGAATATTTAGTTTCATTTCTAAATAGCAAATATAAGGTAGCCACTCTAAGTCGTGGGTACGGCCGTGTTTCCAAAGGATTTGTTATCGCTGATTTACAATCAACTGCTCAAGATATTGGCGATGAGCCTTTTCAGTTGTTTAAAAAGTTTAAAGACATTTCAGTTGCCGTTGATGCGGACCGTCAAAATGGGCTAGATCTTTTAAAAAAATCGAAACCTTCTATTGAAGTTGTATTACTTGACGATGCTTTCCAGCATCGAAAAGTATCAGCAGGGTTTAATATTTTACTTACCGCTTACGATCAAATTTACTGTCATGATTATGTTTTGCCATCAGGTAATTTGAGGGAACCTAGGTCAGGTGCTAAAAGAGCCGAAGCGATTGTAGTAACTAAAAGTCCTAAAAGCCTAAGCCAAGAGCATAAGTTTAATATTATCGAACAACTAAACCCTGAATCAAATCAGGAGGTCTTTTTTAGTAGTATACATTATAGCGATGTTTTAGTATCATTAACATCGAGTCGTTCCGTTGCTGACTTAAAGGCGGTTCGTTTTACACTTGTGACGGGCATTGCAAATCCAGCACCATTAGTTACTCATTTAAAATCAATAGGATTAGACTTTGATCATTTAGAATTTAAAGATCATCATGAGTTTTCTAAATCAGAATTGGAACTTATTTATTCAAAATCTTTTGTATTGACCACAGAAAAAGACTTCTCACGTTTGAGTTCCAAAACTCAGAATCAGGTTTATTATTTACCTATTCAATTAAAAATTGACCGTTCGGATGCGTTTGAAAAATTAGTTGATTCTTATATTAAGCAGCACTTTTCTTAATCACTTATTTTATAAATAAGATCAATAATACGACTTGAATACCCTGTTTCATTGTCGTACCAACCTATAATTTTCACCATGTTCCCTATTACCGAAGTCATCTGCGCATCAAAGATGCATGAGTATGTGTTTCCAACAATATCTATGGACACTATTGGGTCTTCAGTGTATTCGAGAACCCCTTTGAAGGATGAATTAGCGGCTTCTTTAAAGGCAGTGTTAATGGCTTCAACAGAGGTTTCTTCTTTGACATTGAATGTAATGTCAGTCAGTGAGCCATTAATAACAGGAACTCGTATGCCACACCCTCCAATCTTTTCAGAAAATTCCGGAAAAATTTTGGTCAGCGCTTTCGCTGCGCCAGTAGTTGTTGGAACGATTGATTGCCCAGCTGCGCGTGCTCTTCTCAAATCTTGATGAGGTTGATCGTGTAAGCTTTGATCTGTTGTGTACGAATGTACAGTTGTAATGTATGCCTGATTAACTCCACAAAGGTCATTTATAATGGATAACATAGGCGCGGCATTGTTAGTAGTACAAGATGCGTTGGAGACGATAGTATCCTCGTTTTTCAACAAATGATCATTAACCCCTAGAACGATTGTTTTTATAGCGTCGTCCGTAGGAGGAACGGTTAAAATAACTTTAGAAGCTCCATTAGTGATGTGGTGAACTAATTCACTTTTTTTCTTAAACTTTCCACTTGACTCAATAACAATATCTACGTTAAAAGGCTTCCAATTAAGATTTTTAGGGTGGGCTTCATTTAGGAAAGGAATCTTAATATCATCAATAATAATATGTGCATTATCACTAGATACGTTCTTTTTTAAGGTCCCATGAATGCTGTCGTATTTTGTGAGATGCGCAAATGTTTTTACATCTGCTATATCATTAATTGCGACGATTTTAATTCCAGGGTGCTCAAGTAGTAATCTAAAAACACGTCGTCCAATACGTCCAAATCCATTAATAGCTACTCTAACCATGGTCAGTTAATGTGTTTTTGAGCTTTATAAGAAGATCTGACCAATGCACTACTTTCAACGTGGCGGAAACCTAATTCCAATCCAATCGTTTCGTATTCTTTGAATTGATCTGGGGTGATAAATTGCTTGACAGGTAAATGTTTTTTACTTGGCTGTAAGTATTGGCCGATGGTGACAACATCTACATCCGCATTTCTAATATCATGTAGTGTTTGAATAACTTCATCACGCGTTTCTCCTAGGCCAAGCATAAGACCTGTCTTTGTGCGGCGTTGCCCATTGTCTTTTANGTATTTTAAAACACCTAGACTCTTTTCGTATTTAGCCTGAATTCGTACCTCTCTAGTNAGTCGTCTCACGGTCTCCATATTGTGTGAAACAACTTCTGGAGCGACTTGAATAATTCGTTCAATGTGTTTTTCAATCCCCTGAAAATCAGGAATTAAAGTTTCCATTGTTGTGTTTGGATTCATGCGTCTAACCGCCTTAACGGTTTCTGCCCACATAATACTCCCCATGTCTTTTAGGTCATCCCTGTCAACGCTTGTAAGAACAGCGTGTTTGATGTTCATTATTTTGATTGATCTTGCTACTTTTTCAGGTTCATCCCAATCAACGGTTTCTGGCCGTCCTGTTTTAACTCCACAAAACCCACAAGATCGAGTACATACGTTTCCTAAAATCATAAATGTAGCAGTCCCTTCTCCCCAGCATTCACCCATGTTAGGGCAGCTTCCAGATGTACAAATAGTGTTTAGGTTGTATTTATCGACAAGACCTCTAAGCTCTGTGTATTTTTTGCCAGTAGGTAGTTTTACACGAAGCCATTTAGGTTTGGGTTGACGTACAATTGGTTCTGAAAGAGTTTCTACATCCATGGATTCAATTTAAAGGAACAAAGATACAAAGTATTCTTATAAAAAAATCATAAAATTGTGAGATACCATATGCTAAAACTAATTAAAAAAAGAAGGCCTAAACAGCTCATGAGATGCATTAATTTTGAAGGCTGCCATTCTTTTGGAGTGTGTTTGCTAGAAATTAGTATGTAGTTTGCTAAGGCATAAAATGGCGCGGTTAAAAAGGAGAGAATCGTAGCTAATTTAATTAAAACCCCCATGTCTGAAAGAAAATAAAAATAAATGATTAAAGTTCCAAGAATCAGGACCAAACTCCATCCTAAATAGCCCTTTTTGAAAGGTTTTTTAAATATTAGTTCTATGGTTTTATTCATAGTTCTAGGCGATGCGTCAAGAGTCGTTAAAGTGGTGCTTAACATAGTTGTAAATGCGGCGATTCCAATGATTAAATAAGCCCAGCCACCGAGGCTTTGAGTGTACATTTCTATAAGTTGTACAGAAAAGACTCCTGCATTGCTGCTAAAGCTAGTTCCAGTAGCATGCATGGTGAGGGCACCAAGACTTACAAAGCAAACCCCTAATACAACTGTCCCTATGTATCCAATATTAAAATCTAGAAGTGCTATTTTCGTATCCAGTTTGTTGGCAGACGTTTTTTGCTTTTCTATAGTCCATATGGAATGCCAAACCGAGACATCCAATGGGGCTGGCATCCATCCCATAAAGGCGATTAAAAATGTAATTTCGATACTTCCTTGAGGAATATATTGAGCAATTTCAATAGTACTATTAGAATTATAAAATGCCATTAACGTTGCAGCCAAAGTGGTTAAGGTTAGTGTAATGACAATAACTTTCATTAAGACATCTAATAATTTATATTTTCCAATATTCAAGATGATAAAGCAAAGGCTAAGAATGACAACAGTCCAAACTTTTATACTTATAAAATCTCCAAATAGTGAAGTAGCTATTCCAGCAGTTACGATAGTTACTGCTGACTGAATCGTAAACATGGTCAAGAACGTTAGGATTCCATAAATTTCTAAGATCCCTTTGCCAAGTTTTTGGTACCCTTCTAATAAACTCTCACCTGTTGCACTTCCATATCGAGGTCCGTACTGGAAAAACGGATATTTGACTATGTGAATTAGTAACAAAGTCCAAATCAAACCAAATCCAAAATCAGCCCCAGATCGGGTAGACTGCACTAAGTGAGAGACTCCAATAGCTGCGCCTGCAAAAAGTAGTCCCGGCCCTAGCTTTTGAATTACTTGCTTCATTTTTTAGATAAAATTATTTCAGCTAATAGTTTTTTTGCTCGCAAGAGTTTAATTTTTACATTATTTACGGGGGCCTCAATCTCTTTTGAGATTTCGTTATAGGACAATTCTTGAAAATAACGCAGGTTTATAACTTGTTGATAGTGGGATTTTAATTTTTTGATATCCTTTAATAACTCCGCTAAGTTTTGTTCCTTGATGAGCTTATCTTCAGCAGAGGGAGCTTCATCCATAATCCAGTATAGGCGATCCTGATCTTCTGCAGAGGTTTGATTGCTTAATGATATTTTTTGTTTTCTTAAGCTGTCGGAATGTGTGTTTTTAGCAATTGTAATCAGCCATGTTTTGAATTTGAAATTCTCATCAAATGTTTTAATTTTTTCAAAGGCTTTTGAAAATGTCTCGATTGTGATGTCTTCAGCATCATTTTCATTATGCAATCGTTTAATCAAAAAACCATATACATCATTCCAGAAAGTATGCAATAACATGTTGAACGCAATTTGGTCATTTTGCTTAGCCTTCTGAATGATGTCATTAATTTCCAATAGAGTGGGTGATTTAAGAGCGAAAATAAAGTCGCCAAATAATATAAGCTTTAGAGGTTTTAGTTACGCCTATGTATGTTGAGGTTCTGAGCACTCNTCATACTGTTCAGGAGTTTTTCCACAAAACCCACATGTTTCTCCATCTTTATTTAGCATCGGATTTTGACTTGCACAAGTTCCTGCAAATTCACCGTCTTTTTTCGCCCATAGTTTTATGGATATACCTGCAACAGCAACAGCTAAAAGTGCGAGTGTGATTAAGAATAAAACCATCTTTTTTTTTCAAAGATACACTTTTCGATACAAGCTAAAAAACGTATTTAATGAGGATTTTAACTAGGGTCTGCCGAAGTAAGGCTAAAGCAAAGTAAAAAGGTAATTACCTATAAAATATTTACTTCGCTTTCTAACACAATATCAAAAACAATTAAAATAGCTTCTTGTATTTTTTCTGAAAGTTCAAGTATGTCTTTTCCTGAAGCATTTCCGTAGTTCACCAACACCAATGCTTGTTTGTTGTGAACCCCATAGTTTCCGAATGTTTTTCCTTTAAATCCAGCGGTTTCAATTAGCCACCCGGCTGGAATTTTTACATTAGTTTCTGAAACTTTGTAATATGGTATTTTTGGAAATTGAATTTTTAAAAGCTCAAACTCAGAATAAGAAATCACAGGGTTCTTGAAAAAACTACCGCTATTTCCAAGGACTTTAGGGTTTGGGAGTTTTGAATTTCTGATAGAAATAACTGCTTTGGAAATGTCTTGAATTGTTGGGTTTTCGATTCCATCATTTTTGAGTTTAGAATCAATGGCCCCATAATTTGTTTTAATGGTATGTTGATGACTGCTTAGCTCAAAGATCACAGAAGTGATGATGTATTGTCCTTTCAATTCTTCTTTAAAAATAGAATTTCTGTAACCAAAATCACATTCTTCTTTAGTGAAAGCACGTAATTCTTGAGTTTGAATATTCATCGCTTCACAACTAATAAATGTATCTTTTAATTCAACCCCATAAGCACCAATGTTTTGAATTGGAGCCGTCCCTACATTTCCAGGTATTAACGATAAGTTTTCGACCCCACCATAGTTTTTATCAAGACACCAACTTACAAATTCATGCCAGTTTTCACCCGCTGCAACTCTAACTCTAACGTTGTTTTCGTAAACTGAAACAACTTCAATTCCTTTAATGTTAATATGTAAAACTAATGCATCTACATCCTTTGTAAGTAATATATTACTGCCCCCACCAAGGACTAATAAATCAGATAGATTGGTATTTAAAATTTTAGCTAAATCTTGCTTAGATTTGATAGATGCAAATTCTTTTGCAACCACATGCATTCCAAACGTGTTTAAAGGTTTAAGCGATATGTTTTTTTCAATCACCACTAAGAGCTATATTCATTAAGTGCCGCTTTTAAAATAGCTACGGCAGTTTTCAAATCTTCTTTATTTATAACATATGCAATACGTACTTGGTTTTTACCAAGTCCTGGAGTTGAATAAAAACCAGCTGCGGGCGCCACCATTATGGTTTGATTATTTAGTCTAAACGACTCTAGCATCCATTGTGCAAAATCATCTGTATTTAAGACAGGTAATTCAACAATGCAATAAAAGGCGCCATTAGGAGTGGCTACTTTGACGCCGTCAATTTTTTTAAGTTCTTTAATCAATACATTTCTACGCTCTACATATTCATTGATAACTTCACTAAAGTAACTTTTAGGGGTGTCTAATGCTGCTTCACTCGCAATTAGCCCATAGGTTGGTGGAGACAAGCGAGCTTGAGCAAATTTCATAGCGGTATTAAGAACGGATTTGTTTCTGGTTACAATACACCCAATCCTTGCGCCACACATGCTATATCTTTTAGATACCGAGTCAATTATTATGGCATTGGTTTCGATTCCTTCTTCTTGCATAACAGAGTAGTGCTCTAATCCATCATAGGTAAATTCACGATAAACCTCATCTGCGATTAGAAATAGATCATGTTTTTTAACTAGAGCCGCTAGTTGTTGTATTTCGTCTTTGCTGTAAAGGTATCCCGTAGGGTTTCCTGGGTTACAAATTAATATAGCTTTTGTTCTAGGGGTTATTAAGGCTTCAAAATCAGCAATTGGGGGTAGTGCAAAATTAGAGTCAATTCCAGAAAAAACGGGTACTACTTTCACTCCTTGTGCGATAGAAAATCCATTATAATTTGCATAAAAAGGCTCGGGAATAATGACTTCGTCTCCCAAGTCCATGATGCTACCAAAAGTAAATAACAATGCCTCGCTTCCACCNGTAGTAATTATGATATTATCTGCATCAATTTGGATGTTGTTTTTTCTGTAGTACTCTGAAAGTTTTTCACGGTAGGTTTCTGACCCTTCTGACCGGCTGTATTCTAGGACCTCTAAGTTTGAGTTTCTAATAGCATTGAGGGCAACGTCAGGCGTTTTAATATCAGGTTGACCTATATTCAAGTGAAATACTTTAACACCTTCTTTTTTAGCTTGCTCAGCAAAAGGGACTAGTTTACGGATGGGCGATAGAGGCATTAGCCCCCCCTTTGTAGAAATCTTTGGCATTGTTTTAAAATAACTATTTGTTACAAATTTATCTTAAAGTTATAACAATATAAAGTGCTTTAACTAATTTTTAAATAATTAGATTATAAATTATCTATTCTCACTGGTTTTTTGATTAACTTATTTAAACATTTNCAACTTATTAAAAAAAAACACCCTGAAAGAGTGTTTTAGTTTTTCAATAAAGTTATTGAGCTTATTTCTCTAACACACTTTTATTTTTATCTCCAATCACAGTTGATTTACTAGAGTCAATAACGGTTCCTTTTATTTTTAGGGCTACGGTCTGAGTTTCTGCATTTGAAGTGACTGTGATTGTTTTTCGAATAGGATTGACACGATTCGTGTCATATTTGACTTCTATTTCTCCAGTTTTTCCAGGCATAATAGGAGCTGTTGGTTTTTTTGGAACAGTACATCCACAACTGGATTTAACATCTGAAACGATCAGTGGTGCATTTCCAGTATTTTTAAATTTGAAAACACGAATTCCGTCAGATCCTTTCTCAATAGTTCCGTAATCAATTGTTTTAGACTCGAATTCTATTTTAGCGATTTTATCTTGCGCATAAACGGATGCGCTTAAAAGAGAAATAAATAATACTGATAAGATATTTTTCATGATGTAGTTTTAGTTATAGTAAATTTATGCACTTATTTCCAAACNACAAAAATGTAATCACATAAAATCAATTAATAATTTTAAAGAAAATAAAATATAAGTACTTTTGTCAACTAACAATCAAAAACTATTTCTTAGTATGCCTATTCCNCCAAAGTATGATGCATTAGCTGTCGAAAACAAATGGTATGACTATTGGATGACCAATAAGTATTTCCATTCTATTCCTGACAACAGGGAGCCTTATACTATAGTCATTCCTCCACCCAATGTCACAGGNATTTTACATATGGGGCATATGCTTAACAATACGATTCAAGATGTATTGGTTCGCCGCGCACGCTTAAAGGGAAAAAATGCTTGTTGGGTTCCTGGAACTGACCATGCGTCGATAGCTACTGANGCTAAGGTTGTTGCTAGGTTAAAGGAGCAAGGTATTAATAAAAATGACTTATCTAGAGCTGAGTTTATGAAATACGCTTGGGATTGGACAGATGAATTCGGAGGAGTCATATTACAGCAGTTAAAAAAACTTGGTTGTTCTTGTGATTGGGATCGTACTAAATTCACTTTGAATGATGANATGAGCGAATCTGTAATCAAGGTTTTTATTGATTTGTTCAATAAGGGTCTGATATATAGAGGTTTTAGAATGGTTAACTGGGATCCCCAGGCACAAACAACCCTCTCTGATGAAGAAGTTATATTTGAAGAGCGACTAGGAAATTTATATTATTTGAATTATAAAATTCAAGACAGTGATGAAGTTATAACAATTGCAACNACTCGTCCAGAAACGATANTGGGTGATGCCGCGATTTGTATTAATCCTAATGATGAACGCCATACCCATCTCAAAGGAAAAAAAGCGATTGTACCATTATGCGGACGTATCATCCCTATCATTGAAGATGACTATGTAGATATTGAATTTGGAACAGGTTGTCTTAAAGTCACTCCTGCGCACGATCAAAATGATAAAGTTTTAGGGGATAAGCACCAATTAGAAGTAATTGAGATTTTCAATTTAGACGCCACCCTTAATAGCTTTGGGATGCACTATGAAGGGCANGACCGCTTCGTAGTCCGAAAAAAAATTGCAAAAGAATTAGAAACAAAAGGCTACCTAATTAAAACGGAAGAATACCTACATAAAGTAGGCACTTCTGAGCGAACAAAAGAAGTGATAGAACCGCGTCTTTCCGACCAGTGGTTTTTAAAAATGGAAACGCTTGCCAAGCCAGCAATTAAAGCGGTCTTAGAAGACCAGTCAATAAATTTATTTCCAAAGAAATTTGAAAATACTTATCGACATTGGATGGAAAATATTCGTGATTGGAATATTTCTAGACAATTATTTTGGGGTCAACAGATACCTGCTTACTATTATGGTGATGGAAAAGACGATTTTGTAGTGTCTAACTCTATAGAAGGTGCTTTAGAATTAGCTAAAAACAAATCTGGAAATTTAGGGTTATTGATAAGTGACTTAACTCAAGACAAAGACGTCCTAGACACCTGGTTTTCATCTTGGTTATGGCCAATGTCTGTCTTTGATGGGATTAGAAACCCAGAAAATGAAGATATTAAATATTACTATCCAACAAATGATTTAGTAACGGGTCCAGATATTCTGTTTTTCTGGGTAGCAAGAATGATTGTAGCAGGCTACGAATTGAAAGACCAAAAACCGTTCACAAACGTTTACTTTACAGGCTTAGTCCGCGACAAACAACGTCGTAAAATGAGTAAGTCTCTGGGTAACTCTCCAGATGCTCTTAAACTTATTGAGGATTTTGGTGCTGATGGTGTTCGTGTAGGTTTGTTGTTAAGTTCAGCGGCTGGAAATGATTTAATGTTTGATGAAGCATTATGTCAACAAGGAAAAGCCTTTGGTAATAAAATATGGAATGCATTTCGACTTATTGACGGATGGAAGGTTGCACAGATTCCTCAGCCAGAGTATGCAGCTACAGCGACAGATTGGTACCAAGCCAAGTTCCAGAAAACATTGGTTGAGATTGAAGATCATTTTAGTAAGTATCGATTAAGTGATGCATTAATGACGACCTATAAATTAATTTGGGATGATTTCTGTTCTTGGTTATTGGAAATGGTAAAGCCAGCCTATGAAGCACCAATTGATAAGAAAACGTATGACTCTGTAGTAAGTATTTTAGAGTCTAATTTAAAAATACTTCACCCTTTCATGCCATTTTTAACAGAAGAGATTTGGCAAACCTTAGAAAAAAGAACTCCAAAACAGGCTTTAATTATTTCTTCTTGGCCAGAAATAAAATCATACGATCACTCAATTTTAGAAGGTTTTGAGTTTACATCTGAGGTAGTTTCAGGAATTCGATCGATTAGAAAAGAAAAGAACATTGCTTTTAAAAACCCGATTGATTTACTTGTATTGAACAATGAATCTCAGGTCAAGAATTTTGATTCGGTGATATCTAAACTAGGAAATATCACGAGCTTGACCTATACCACAACATCTGTTGATAATGCGTTGTCTTTTAGGGTTAAGTCCAATGAGTACTTTATTCCCGCTAATGACGCTATCGATGTAGAAGCAGAAATTTTAAAATTGGAGGACGAGCTGAAATATACTGAAGGGTTTTTAAAATCAGTTCGGAAGAAATTATCTAACGAACGCTTTGTTTCTGGAGCTCCAGAGCAGGTAGTTGCTAGTGAAAAGAAAAAGGATGCGGATGCTGTGGCAAAAATAGAAACTCTAAAGGCTAGTTTGATCAATCTAAAGTAATACTACTTTCTGTATAGTAGATAGTTGTTAGCTAGATCAATATAGCGTTGTTTGGCCTGATCTTGAGTAATGTCTTCAACTTGAAATAGGGCATTGGTCTTGAAGGCATTAATTATGGCCTTGCCACTACTAGGTCGGCCATAGTCGTTTGTTGATTTTTTGTAATAAGCATATAGTTTTAGCAAAGTATCCGCTGGAAAGGGTTCTTTGTGACTGTTTATACTATCAACAGCTTCTCTAAATTCTATATCTAAAGCCTTACAATTCATTTTATGCCTCGGCAATGACACACTCACCGCCTATGACTTTTTGGTTTAGTTTAACTTTTATTTTAGTATCCAAAGGTAAGAATAAATCAACTCTCGAACCAAATTTTATAAAACCAGCATCTGTTCCTTGATCAACTATTTGTCCTTCTTTTGCGTAATTCACAATACGTCGTGCAAGAGCACCTGCTATTTGGCGGTATAATACTTTTCCATAAACTTTGTTTTCAACAACGATGGTTGTGCGTTCATTTTCAGTGCTAGCTTTTGGATGCCATGCGACCAAATATTTTCCTTGGTGGTATTTACTAAATAGTACAGAACCACCTACAGGGTAACGTGTTACATGAACATTTAAAGGGGACATGAAAATGCTTACCTGAAGTCGTTTTTCTTTGAAGTATTCAGTTTCTTCCACCTCTTCAATCACAACAACTTTTCCATCTACAGGCGAAATAACCCTGGCATCATTTTTTTGAGTATGACGTTTTGGATTTCTGAAAAACTGCAATATTAAAACAAGTACTGCAAGTAACGATAGCTGAAGGAGTTTTATTAACCACTGAAGTTCAATAATGTTATCTAAGACTAAGAAACTCCCCCCTACAAAAAACAGAGTTCCTAAAATTATTTTTTGACCTTCTTTATGAAACATAATTTAATATTCTTAAAAATAAATAAATAAACGGAGCGGCAAAGATAGCACTATCTAAACGATCTAACATACCTCCATGGCCTGGCATTATCTTACCACTGTCTTTAACAGATGCTTGGCGTTTGTATTTTGATTCTACTAAATCGCCTAAGGTTCCAAATACACTTACTAAAACACTGATAATTAGCCAATTTGTAAAACTTAAGGAAGGGGCTATGAGCGCTATAAAATAACTTCCAATTGCTGAGAAAAATACACCTCCTAAAAAGCCTTCAACGGTTTTCTTTGGAGAGATACTTGCAAATAATTTTTGCTTCCCAAAGTTTTTGCCAATTAAATAAGCAAAGCTGTCATTAGTCCAAATAAGTAGAAATATCCCTAAAATAATTTGAGGGTTATAATTTCCAAAGTTAAATGCAATTAAAATTAAAAACACAAACCCACTACTGATATAGAATGTTGTATTGATAAATTGATTTGAAATTAGGTTGGGTAGCTCTTTAGATGAAAATAAATCTCTAATTAAAAATAGGTTTACAAAAACACTTAGTACATGAAATATTTGAGATACTTGGTTAATAATTTCAGCATTATTAAGCAGGAGTTCGCTAATAGCAAACAACAGAAAAACGCTTGTAAAAATAAGATATGAGGCAGAGCTTTTTTGTTTGATAAGTTTATTGAATTCTGTCAGACATACGAGTCCAAAAACGTAAAACAAGGCAATACAAGCATATTTATGTTGTATGCATGTGATTAATAAAATCACAAATAGTGTTCCGGATAAAGTTCTTTTGGTTAATTCTTTCAATACTTATTTTATAAGTCTTCTAATAGTAACAAATATAGGTTTTTTGAACTACTTCCATAACTTAGAAAATTAGTGGTCTCTTCGACCTTAAAGTGTTTGATGGTAGTGATATTTGATGGAATGTTTTTTTTATTTTGAGCCTTTATACCTTGAAGACCAGCACTTATTGTTTCTACAAATTGACTTGTAGTCGCAAA
>JGI24539J26755_10000920_pt1 | contig 13805 bp, 13 predicted proteins | sample NorSeaMetagenome_2_FD_26755 | JGI IMG/M metagenome (IMG submission 26755) | reverse complement strand
TTATTAATTGCCTTATTTTTAGCTATAAATACGCAAATAGAACCTTCTGATTTTGTGTTGAAAAAACAAGAAGCTATTGCTTTTTGCAAAGCAAATAATCTCAATACTAATTATTGTGTTTTAATAGATATGAGTATTCATTCTGGAAAAAAAAGGTTTTATCTACTAAATTTTAAGAAAGATTCAATCGTTTATTCTGCTTTGGTAGCCCATGGCTGCGGTCCATTAAACTGGGGTGAAGACGAATCTAAAGAAAACCCAATATTTAGTAATACAAATGATAGTCATTTGGCCTCACTTGGAAAATATCGAATAGGTAAAAGAGGTTGGAGTAATTGGGGAATCAACATCAACTACAAATTACACGGACTAGACTCAACTAATTCCAATGCTTATCAAAGGATAATTGTATTGCATGGATGGGATGCAATTAAAGATGAAGAACAATATCCACGAGGTTCGCCTGAGGGATATGGATGTCCAGCAGTGTCCAATAATACAATGCGCTATTTAGATAACAAATTGAAAAATAAAAATAAAGATGTATTAATGTGGATATACAAATAAACCACTAGCAATATCATTTGCTAGTGGCTACTTTTCTAAAGATATTCTTGTAAATCAAATCCTAAATCTGATCTGAAATTCTTTTTGTCANAATTAATTAAATCAATATTCTTATAACTTTGTTTAAGTGCTTCATTTAAATCAGTACCGTATGAAGTTACAGCTATAACTCTTCCTCCGTTAGACACAACTTTTCCTTCTTCCTCTTTAGTTCCTGCATGGAAAATTATTGAGCCTGAAGTTTTATCTAAGCCAGTAATTTCTTTTCCTTTTTCATATGATTCAGGATATCCCCCAGAAACCATTATTACAGTAGCAGCAGTTTTTTCTTCAAATTCAACTTTAATCTCACTTAATTTATTTTCACCAACAGCTTGCATAATTTCTAGCAAGTCAGTTTTCAGTCTTGGTAAAACAACTTCTGTTTCAGGGTCACCCATTCTTACATTGTACTCAACAACCCTAGGAACTCCGTTTTTATTCATTAAACCTATAAATACAAATCCTTTATAAGGAAGTTTTTCTTTTTTGAAACCATCTATAGTCGGTTTTACAACTTCTTCTTCAACACGTTTCATGAAAGCTTCATCAGCAAATGGCACTGGTGAAATCGCACCCATACCTCCTGTATTAAGTCCCGTATTACCTTCTCCGATTTGCTTGTAATCTTTTGCTTCTGGAAGAATTACGTAATCATCACCATCTGTAATTACAAAAACGGATAATTCAATTCCATCCATAAACTCTTCAATAACTACTTTACTAGAAGCCTCTCCAAACTTAGCATCTGCCAACATGGCTTTAAGTTCTAATTTTGCTTCCTCTAAATTAGTAAGTATTACAACACCTTTTCCAGCTGCTAATCCATCTGCTTTTAGTACATATGGAGCAGTCGTTGTTTCTAAGTATTTGTATCCTTCTTCTAAAGTGTCTTTTGTGAAAGATTCATATCCAGCAGTAGGAACATTGTTTCTCTGCATAAATCTTTTTGAATATTCTTTTGAACCTTCAAGTTGAGCAGCTTCAGCTTGTGGACCAATAACTGGAATGTGTTTTATGTGACTGTCGTTTAAAAAGAAATCAACTATACCATTAACCAATGGGTCCTCAGGACCAACAATTACGATTCCTATTTGATTATCTATAACTGCCTTTTTGATTGCTTCAAAATCATTTACACCTATATTTAAATTTTCAGCAATTGCTTTAGTTCCTGCATTTCCTGGAGCTATAAAAAGTTTGGTTAATTTTGGTGATTGAGANATTTTCCATCCCATTGCATGTTCTCTTCCTCCTGATCCTAATATTAATACGTTCATCTTAATTNTATTTAATGATGTCTTTAGTTGCTTATTACATGTTAATATGATGCTAATTTAACTATTTACTTCGAACCACGANAAGAGAAAATGTATGAAATTCAACTATTTTTAAATAAAAATANATNAGCTATTTCCGTAAGTTGTTGTTTTTGAGNTAAATGAGCTATTTNTGTAAATTCTTTGTCTATAATTTGTTATACAAAAATAATAGTCGTATTTTTGTCNCCCATTTTTACGTAAAGTAAGGGTGATTAAAACTGTATTAAAGTGGATACATTAAGTTACAAAACGATTTCGGAAAACGTAGGAACAGTAAGCAAAGAATGGTTACTAGTAGACGCGGAAGGNGAAACATTAGGTAGATTAGCATCAGGGATTGCTAAATTAATTAGAGGAAAGCACAAAACAGGATTTACTCCTCATGTGGACTGTGGTGATAACGTAGTTGTTATCAACGCTGACAAAGTGGCTTTATCTGGAGACAAGTGGAGTGAGAAAAGATACATCCGTTACACTGGTTANCCNGGTGGACAGAGAGTACTTTCTGCTGCAGAACTTTTGGCAAAGCACCCAACAGCTATAGTTGAAAAAGCTGTNAAGGGAATGTTACCTAAAAACAAATTAGGTAATGCTATCCATAAGAATTTATTTGTGTATGCTGGTGTGGATCACAAGCAAGAAGCTCAAAAACCAAGAGCAATTAAAATTAACGAAATTAAATAAGTATAATGGAAGTAATTAACACTATCGGAAGAAGAAAATCTGCTGTAGCTCGAGTATACTTGAGAGACGGTAAAGGGCAAATTACTATTAATGGTAAGGATGCTAAAGAGTACTTCCCTTTAGAGCAGTGGTTATACAAATTAAACCAGCCTTTTCAATTAACTGATCAGGAAGGGAAATTTGATGTTACTGTAAATGTAGCGGGTGGAGGTTTTACTGGTCAAGTAGAAGCTATTCGTTTAGGGATATCAAGAGCGTTGGTGAAGCTTGATGAAGAAAGCAAACCAGCATTAAAGAAAGAAGGACTAATGACAAGAGATCCTAGAATGGTTGAACGTAAAAAACCAGGACAGAAGAAAGCTCGTAAGAAGTTCCAATTCTCNAAACGTTAATATTATTTATTACACGAAATTACATTTACGAATATGGCTAGTGCAAATTATAAAGATTTATTAGAAGCTGGGTGCCATTTTGGTCACCTAACTAGAAAGTGGAATCCTAACATGGCACCATATATCTTCATGGAGAAGAATGGTATCCACATTATTGATTTAAATAAAACTGTTGTTAAGTTAAACGAGGCTTCAGCAGCTCTTCAGCAGATTGCNAAATCAGGAAAGAAAATTCTTTTTGTTGCTACTAAAAAGCAAGCNAAAGAATTGATTACTACGAAAGTNTCTGAGATTAACATGCCTTTTATNACAGAAAGATGGTCTGGAGGAATGTTGACTAACTTTGCAACTGTAAGAAAAGCAGTTAAGAAACTTAACGGTTTAGAAAAAATGGAGAAGGATGGAACTTCTTTAAAGATTTCTAAGCGTGAGCGTTTATATAACTCTCGTCAGAAAGANAAATTGATGAAAAACATTGGTTCTATTGCTGACTTNACNAGACTTCCAGCTGCATTATTTATCGTTGATATTCATAAAGAACATATCGCTGTTAAAGAAGCTCAGAAATTAGGAATTCCTACTTTTGCTATAGTTGACACGAATTCAAACCCAAATGAAGTTGATTTTGCTATTCCAGCAAATGATGATAGTTCAGCAGCAGTTGCTACTATTATTGACGTTGTTTGTTCTTCAATTACTGAAGGGTTAGAAGCGAGGANAGCTACGAAAGAAGCTGCCAAGAAAAATGAGATCAAGGCAGAAGAAAAAACTGAAGCTTAATTTATTATAAAATATATTTAGATTATGGCAACTGCAGAAATTAGTGCAAAAGATGTTTTCAAATTAAGAAAACAAACTGGTGCAGGTATGATGGATTGTAAAAAAGCATTGATTGAAGCCGATGGTGATTTCGAAGCTGCAACTGACTACCTTAGAAAAAAAGGACAAAAATTAGCAAGTAAAAGAGCAGATAGAGAAGCTTCTGANGGTTTTGCATTAGCAAAGGTGGTTGGNAATAAAGCTTATTTATTAGTTTTAAACTGTGAAACTGACTTTGTTGCAAAAAATGAAGATTTCGGTAAGTTAACTGAATCTTTTTTAGATGTAGCTATTAAAAATAACCTTACAGTATTAGCTGATGTTTTAGCAGCTGATATCAACGGATTATCAATTGCTGATAAAGTAATTGAGCAAACTGGTGTTATCGGAGAGAAGTTAGAAATTTCTTATTTCGAAGTTGTTGAAGGTGAAACTGTTTATGGTTACAATCATCCCGGTAATAGAATTGCAACAATCGTAGCGTTAAATAAAGCAGTAGATGCTGAGTATGCTAAAGATTGTGCAATGCAAATTGCAGCGATGAATCCAGTAGCTATAGATAAAGATGATGTTGACGAAGCAATTGTTGCTAAGGAAATTGAAATAGCTAAAGAACTTTTAATTCAAGAAGGTAAACCAGCTGATATGGTTGATAAAATTGCCTTAGGTAAATTAAACAAGTTCTTTAAAGAGAATACATTAATAAATCAAGCGTTTATTAAAGACTCTAAGAAAAGTGTTAAGCAGTATTTAAGTGAAGGAGATGCTGATCTTACAGTTACTGCTTTCAAGAGATATTCGTTATCTTAATAAGATTTAAATTAAAAAAAGCTACCTATTTGGTAGCTTTTTTTTTGCTTGTTGGTTTCTAATGAGGCTGAAATAACCATAAAAAGAAGAAACTTTTGTAAATTAATAGTTCAAATTATTCCTATGAAGTATAATCGAGTTTTATTAAAATTAAGTGGAGAAGCATTGATGGGAGAGAATAATTATGGAATTGATCCTAATAAATTGTCTCAATATGCTAAGGAAATTAAGACTGTAGTTGACAAGGGGGTTGAAGTTGCAATTGTTATAGGAGGTGGTAATATCTATAGAGGTATGAAAGCTGAAAGCATGGGGATTGATAGGGTTCAAGGAGATTATATGGGGATGTTAGCTACTGTTATTAACGGAATGGCACTGCAATCTGCTCTTGAGATTCAAGGTATTAAAACTAGATTACAAACTGCGATTAAAATGGAGCAAATTGCTGAGCCTTATATTAAGCGAAAAGCAACGCGCCACCTTGAAAAAGGAAGAGTAGTAATATTCGGAGCAGGAACAGGAAACCCTTATTTCACAACAGATACTGCAGCAACATTGAGAGCAATTGAAATTGGAGCTGATGTGATCTTGAAAGGTACTCGTGTTGATGGGATTTATACAGCAGACCCTGAAAAGGATTCTACTGCTAAAAAATATGATAGAATAAGCTTTAAAGAAGTTTATAAACAAGGTTTGAATGTTATGGACTTAACAGCATTTACGCTTTGTAATGAAAATAAATTACCAATTGTTGTTTTTGATATGAATAAAGAAGGTAATTTAGACAGTGTTGTTTATGGTAAAGAGAACGTAGGTACACTGGTTGATTTTTAAAATTATTTATAATGACTGAAGAAGTACAATTTGAATTAGATTCAGCAAAGGAGGCAATGCTTAAATCTATAGAAAGGTTAGACAGTGAATTGTTGAAGATTAGAGCGGGTAAAGCGAATCCAAGTATGTTGTCTAGTGTGAAAGTTGATTATTATGGATCCCTAACACCCTTGTCTCAAGTGGCTAATGTAAGTACACCTGATGCAAAAACATTAAGTGTTCAACCCTGGGAAAGAACTTTAATTGAAACCATTTCAAAAGCAATTATAGATTCTAATTTAGGATTAAATCCACAGAATAACGGTGAGGTAATAATGATATCAATACCTGCATTAACAGAGGAAAGAAGACGTAATCTTTGCAAACAAGCTAAATCAGTTGGAGAAGATGCTAAAGTTGGGATTCGTTCTGCTAGAAAATTAGCTAATGATGGAGTGAAAGCTTTAAAAGATGACGGATTATCTGAAGATGTTATTAAAGCTGCTGAAACGACTATTCAAGAATTAACAAATTCTTATACTACAAAAATTGATTCAACAATTTCTGATAAAGAAAAAGATATAATGACAGTTTAACTTTCTCAGAGAATAAATTTTTTATTTAAAACCACCCATATGAGGTGGTTTTTTTGTTTTATTTGACTTTGAAAAAGCAAAAAGATAACAACTTTTCAACATTTAATAAATTACTCAACTGTTTAATTGAGAACACTACATATTAACCGTAAACTTGCACTTTAATATCAATAATCTAATTCGTCGCATGGCTGAAAGAAAAATAAAAAGTGCTTTAATTTCCGTATTTGATAAAGGAAATTTAGATTCAATAGCAAAGAAACTTAATGAATTGGGAGTTAAGATTTATTCAACTGGTGGAACTCAATCTTTTATTGAAGATTTAGGAATAAAAGTTGAAAGAGTTGAAGACTTAACTGATTATCCTTCTATTTTAGGAGGACGAGTTAAAACTTTACATCCTAAGATTTTCGGAGGGATTTTGGGAAGAAGAGACTTAGAAGGAGATGTGTCTCAGATGGAAGAATATACAATACCAGAAATAGATTTGGTAATTGTTGATTTGTATCCTTTTGAGGATACTGTTGCTTCTGGAGCTAGTAATGATGATATTATTGAAAAAATAGATATAGGTGGTGTTTCTCTAATTAGAGCTGCAGCTAAAAATTATAAGGATGTTGTTATAGTTCCATCTAAGGAGCAATACCCTAAGTTACTTGATGTTCTAAATGCTGGTAATGGTTCAACTACAATTGAAGAAAGAAAGCAGTTTGCACTATCTGCATTCAATGTTAGTTCTCATTACGATTCAGAAATCTTTAAATATTTTGATGCTGGCAATACTACTGCTTTAAAAGTAAGTGAGACAGCATCACAGACTTTAAGATATGGAGAGAATCCTCATCAGAAAGGTTACTTTTTTGGAGATTTAAATAAGATTTTCGACAAACTTCACGGTAAGGAGTTGTCCTACAATAATTTGCTGGATGTTGATGCTGCTGTTAATTTAATTGGAGAATTTGAAGAGACAACATTTGTTATTTTAAAGCATAATAATGCTTGTGGAGTAGCTTCAAGACCAACAGTTTTAGAAGCATGGAAAGATGCTTTAGCTGGGGATCCAATTTCTGCTTTTGGAGGAGTTTTAATTACAAACGGAAAAGTAGATAAAGCTACAGCTGTGGAAATCCAAAAGTTGTTTTTTGAAGTCTTAATAGCTCCAGAATACGATACCGATGCTTTAGAGGTTTTGAAACAAAAGAAAAATAGAATCATTTTAATCCAAAAAGAAGTGGTTCTTCCTAAACAATCTGTAAGAACTGCATTAAACGGGATTTTAGTTCAAGGAAAAGATGATGTTATGGAGTCTGCATCAGATTTAAAACCTGCGACTGATAGATTGGTTACTGAGTCTGAAAAGTTGGATTTATTGTTCGCTGCAAAAATTTGTAAGCAAACAAAATCTAATACAATTGTTTTTGCTAAAGACAATACACTTATCTCAAGTGGAACTGGACAGACGTCTAGAGTTGACGCGCTAAGGCAAGCTATTGAAAAGGCAGATGCTTTTAACTTTAGTTTAAAAGGAGCAGCAATGGCTTCAGATGCTTTCTTTCCTTTTCCGGACTGTGTAGAACTTGCTAAGAAAGCAGGTATAACTTCTGTGATTCAACCTGGAGGATCTATTAAAGATCAAGACTCAATTGATTACTGTAACGCAAATGATATGGCAATGGTGATTACAGGAATTCGTCATTTTAAACATTAAAATTGCCTTTAATCACGCCTTTTACGGAATAAACTATAAAAAGTTAATAACTACAAGGCTTAGTATCGCTTTTGATATAAAACTGATTGTATATTTAATTATGGGTCTATTTAGCTTCTTAAACCAGGAAATTGCCATTGATTTGGGTACTGCAAACACCTTAATTATCGAGAACGATAAGATCGTGGTAGATGAGCCTTCAATTATTGCCAAAAATAGAATTACAAATGAGGTAATGGCAATAGGAAAACGTGCAATGCAAATGCACGGAAAAACACATGAAGATATTAAAACAATTCGGCCTTTAAAAGATGGTGTAATTGCAGATTTTCAGGCGGCAGAAGATATGATACGCGGCTTTATTAAAATGATTAATAAAGGGGAAAGAAAATTTTTCTCCCCTTCAAATATTAGAATGGTAATATGTATTCCTTCAGGAATTACTGAAGTGGAGAAACGTGCTGTTCGAGATTCTGCTGAACATGCTGGTGCAAAAGAAGTGAAATTAATTCAGGAGCCAATGGCTGCAGCTATAGGTATTGGGATTGATGTTGAAGAACCTCAAGGTAATATGGTGATTGATATTGGAGGTGGTACTTCTGAAATTGCGGTAATCGCTTTAGGTGGAATTGTATGTGATAAATCTATAAGAGTTGCTGGCGACGAATTCACACAAGATATTGAAGACTATATGCGTCGTCAACATAATATTTTGGTTGGAGAACGAACTGCTGAGAGAATTAAAATATCAGTTGGAGCTGCGCTGCCTGAACTTGATGAGCCTCCTGCAGACTTAGCAGTTCATGGTAGAGATTTAATGACAGGTATTCCTAAGGAAATTACAGTTTCATTTGATGAGATATCTCACTGTTTAGATAAAAGTATAAGTAAAATTGAGACAGCTATTTTAGGAGCATTGGAAATGACACCTCCAGAATTATCTGCAGATATATTTAGAACAGGTATNTACNTAGCAGGAGGAGGTTCTATGTTAAGAGGNCTCGATAAANGAATATCTCAAAAAACTAAATTACCAGTTCATGTTGCTGAAGATCCATTAAGATCTGTAGCTAGAGGNACAGGGATTGCATTAAAGAATTTCGACAGATTTTCATTTTTGATGAAATAAAAGGTTAAGACTTAAATGAAGCCGTAATTAGATATTATATTTGATTACGGCTTTCTTTTTAATAAGATTGATGATAAATTTAATAGCTATACTTCAACGATTTCATGTTCAACTGCTTTTTGTTGTTNTAATAGTTGTCGGCTTTTTAATTACAGTTTATCAAAAAAACTACCAAAGAGTAGCGTTTGTTAATTCTGCTAATTCAATTTCAGGTGGTACAATTTCTACATATTCTAATATCTCTGATTACTTAAATTTAAAAGAAGTTAATGATGTTTTGGCAAAAGAAAATGCGTTGTTAAGATCTCAATCGCCAAATTCACTTCGGAAAATAAATAGCGATTACGTAGAAATTAACGATACTTTATGTCGTCAGAAATATACTTACAAAGTAGCAACTATTATTGGGAATACAGTAACACGTCGTAATAATTACATAACGATAGATCTAGGTAGTAACGATGGTATAGAGCCAGAAATGGGTGTTATATCTAGTACTGGAGTTGTAGGTGTTGTAAAGACTGTAAGTGATAATTATGCAACTGTATTGTCTTTCTTACATCCTAACTCCTCTGTTTCATGTAGAATGAATTCAAACGGAGTTTTAGGTTCTTTGCAATGGACAAAAGATAAAATTGATGAAGCTTTTATAAAAGGAGTTTTAGTAACTACAAAAGTTAACAATGGAGATTCAATTCTAACATCAGGGCTTTCAAGCTTATTTCCTGANGGACTTCATTTAGGTAATATTATTAGTGTTCAAGATGANGCAGAAACGCAGTCNCAGATTATAAAGGTTAAACTNAACATTCATTTTAACTCCTTGAAAAAAGTATATATTGTAAATAATTTAATGAAAANTGAAATAGTCGAATTACAAAATAAAGAAAATAAGCTCGATGGAGAATAATTGGTTTAAACATATCGGGTTTGCNGGTTTAATCATTATTTTCCAAATATTGGTGTTTAATAATATTGATATTTCTGCGAGTATGATTCCATTTATTTATCCTGTAATTATTATTTCTGCAAGCCGTTTATCGAACAGATCGTTATTGCTAATGGTAGGTTTTTTTCTTGGACTTTTTATAGATATGTTCTCAAATACAGGAGGAGCACATGCAATGGCAACAACATTTTTAGCTTTTTGTCAGCCTTACCTTCTTTCATCAATGGGGCCATCAGACTCTAATTCGGATAAAATTAAGCCATCAATTTATAGTTTGGGTTTAAGTAATTATTTAGTGTTTTCGTTAATTCTTCTTTTTCTTCATCATATTGTAGTTTTTTTTGTTGAGATATTTTCATTTTCAAATTTTGGGTTAACACTTCTTAGGATAGCTTTAAGCTCCTTGGGAAGTCTAATCCTGATCTTATTACTCCAATTTATTTTTGTTAGAAAAGAAAAGTAATGGCGAGGTTANCATCNAGGAAATATCACATTATTGGTTTATTTAGTTTTTTCTTTATTGTTTATCTTGTTCGCTTATTTTATATTCAAATTGTANATGAAGATTATTTTGCAGCGAGAGCAAAATCAGATTCGGTTGACAAGGTAATTGAATATCCTATCCGTGGAAATATATACGACAGAAAAGGAAAAGTTTTAGTTGGTAATGAATTCGCATATGATATTATGATTACCATGCGTAATCTCAAAATTGATACTTTAAGCTTTTGTAAGTTAATGGGAATTGATACGGCTCAATTCAAAGCAAAGGTTAAGTTAATAAAGGATAAAGAAATTAATAGAGGTTATTCTTCAAGAATCCCTCAAGTATTTAGAGCACTTTTGAAATCAGAAGAATATGGAGGTATTCAAGAGCAGTTATTTAATTATAAGGGTATTTCAGTTCAGAAAAGGACAATTCGAAATTATCCTCGTCCAATTGCTTCACACGTTTTAGGTCATGTTTCAAAAGTTAGCCCACGAGATTTAAAAAGAGATAAGTTTTATACAAGACAAGATTATAAAGGAAGTTCTGGTTTAGAAGCTTATTACGAAAAGGAATTAAGAGGTGAAAAAGGATATAAAAGATATCTTAAGAACATTCATGGATTACACATAGGTTCTTATCTCAACGGTAAATCTGATACATTACCTAAGCCGGGCTATAATTTGAAGACAAGTATTGATATTGATCTTCAGGAATATGGTGAATACTTAATGCAAGGTAAAATTGGGGCTATAGTAGCAATAGAACCGAAAACTGGTGAGGTTTTAAGTATGATTAATGCACCAACTTTTGATCCTAATTTATTGGTTGGAGGTAGTTATGGGAAAAACTATAAAAAGTTATCTGAAGACGATAAAAACATTATTTATCCTAGAGCTATTAAATCAAGACAACCTCCAGGTTCAATCGTTAAAACCATGCAAAGTTTAATTGCTATGAATCTTGGGTTAGCAAATAAGAACACTGCATTTGATTGTAATAAAAAATTGGTAGGTTGTCATGATCATAAAACACCATTGAACCTTCCAGAGGCTGTTCAGCATTCATGTAATCCATATTACTTCAATCTCGTAAATCGAATTCTTTATAAAGGGGTAGATGGAGGGAGTTTTAGAGAGGGAATGGATCTGTGGGAAAAATATGTTAGATCTTTTGGATTTGGGAATCCTCTTGGAATTGATTTATATGGTGAGAAAGATGGAAATGTTCCCGATGTAAGAGAATACGATAATATTTACGGGAAAAACCATTGGAATTTCAGGACAATATATTCAATTGCAATTGGTCAAGGAGAGTTTTCGTTAACCCCACTTCAAATGGCTAATTTATCATGCGTTTTGGCTAATAAAGGATATTATTATACTCCTCGAATTGTAAAGGAAATTGGTACCCAGAAAATCAATAGACCAGATAGTTTATTTTTTCACAAGAGCATGATAGATGAGCAGCATTTTGATTTAATTCACAATGGGATGCAATGGGTTTTAGAACAGCCAGGAGGAACAGCTAGGAGTTCAAGGATTGAGGATATTACAATTTGTGGTAAAACAGGAACATCTCAAAATCCACATGGAGACGACCACTCTGTTTTTATAGCCTTTGCACCTAGAGATAATCCTAAAATTGCACTTGTAGTATTTGTTGAGAATGCTGGTGGAGGTGGAGGAACGGCTGCACCTATTGCAAGTTTAATGATTGAGAAATATTTAAAAGGAAAAGTAGAAAGGCCCAAGTTGGAAAAGACAATGGTTGAAAAACGATTTTACGATTAATGAAACATAGAGGGAATATATTATTTAATGTTGATTGGGTAATCATAGGATTGTACTTAGTACTTGTTAGTATTGGAGTATTAAATATCTATGCAGCAGATTTTAGCGCTGATAATTTAGATTTTTTTGATTTAAGTAACCGTAGTGGAAAGCAGTTTTTGTGGATATGTGCTTCATTAGTGATTGGGCTTATTATCATGATGTTTGACAGTAAGTTTTATCAAGGAATGTCGCCTTATTTCTTTATTGTAATTTTTGGTCTTCAAGTTCTTGTGTTATTTGTAGCACGAGATTTAAAAGGAGCTAGAGCATGGCTAGATGTTGGTCCTTTCAAACTACAACCATCAGAGTTTTCTAAATTCTCAACTGCTCTTTTTCTATCGGTTTACCTAGGGAGATTTTCATCTAAAGAGAAATCTGATGAAGGAACTATAGAATCTGCAGGTAAAAATTTGATGCGTTTTATTAGTGGAAAGAAAGTGTTTTCAATTAAAGATATTAATATTGAGCGTCAGCTTATACCATTCGTAATTGTACTTATTTCTATGCTAATGATCCTACTTCAGGATGATACAGGAACAGCATTAGTATTCCTTTCTTTTTTTGTTGTTTTTTACAGAGAAGGTGTTATCGGAAATATTTTTATAATAGGAATTTCTGCAATTGTACTGGTTATTATTACATTAATGTTTGATAAGCATATTGCTATTACAGCTCTTGGAGCGCTAGCTATTTTATTTTATGCTATATGTATAAAGGAAACTAAAGTTGCTTTAATATCTATTGGAGGTTTAGTAGTTTACTTTCTACTAAAGTTTATATTTGATTGGAATAATGCGTTAAATACATATTTTGTTTGGGGCTGGCTTTCTATTAATATGGTCCAAAATTTTCTTGTCCCAGAACTTTGGAGAAAAGTAGAAAAGTTATTTCTATTGGTGAGCCTATTTATTTCCATTGCTTTTGTTAATTCTATTGATACAATTTATGGAATGCTACAAGTACATCAGAAGCAACGGATTGAAATTTTACTGGGGAAAGTTGAAAATAAACGCGTAAGTTTTCAAACAGACCAATCATTAAACGCAATAGGCAGTGGAGGATTAACAGGTAAAGGATTTTTAAAAGGTACACATACAAATGGTGATTGGGTTCCTGAACAAAGTACAGATTATATTTTTTGTACTGTTGGCGAGGAGTGGGGGTTTATAGGAACAAGTAGTATTGTGATTTTATTTTTGGTTTTAATTTTAAGAATTATCCTTAAAGCAGAAGCTCAACGATCATCAATGAGCAGAATTTACGGATATTGTGTAGCTTCAATCTTGTTTTTTCATTTACTAATAAATATTGGAATGACTATACAAGTTATGCCTGTAATAGGAATTCCTCTTCCATTTTTTAGTTATGGAGGATCATCTCTTTTTGGCTTTACAGCCTTACTCTTTATGTTTGTGAAGTTTGACTCTAAGCGATTAGATGTTTTATAATTATTCTAACTTGAGTTTTGAAATTAAACTGTTTTAATAATTAGATTAACAAATTACAACCTCTAATCTGAGAATAGTCTAATCTTCCAAGTACTTCAAAACTTCCATCAGTATTTAGTTTACCTAAATCATCAGTAGCGATAAATGAACAAGAATTTAGGTTCGCTAAATCAATAACATTTATAACTCCTTTCCCGGATTTTTGAT
>JGI24539J26755_10000916_pt1 | contig 13820 bp, 14 predicted proteins | sample NorSeaMetagenome_2_FD_26755 | JGI IMG/M metagenome (IMG submission 26755) | reverse complement strand
GTTTTACCGATTTCACTATCCAAACGAAAATTTGGCTCTTCAAAATCAAAATACCACTGCACCTGATCTCCTGTATGCATCGGAAATGCGCCATTCATCACAGTTACGACACCACCGACCAGAACCGATGCGACTGTATCGCCAGTCAATGGACTCGCGTAAGCTGTCCCAAGTGCCACACCCTGCACTCTCATGTTTGGCAACTCAGTTAGTTGCAGTTTAGTTTTGTTTTTATGATTTCCCTCTTGAGGTGCAACGCTTCTTGCTAACGTTTTTCTCTCCCGCCACTGGCGATAAAACCCGGACGCGCTTCGTTTTGAGTATAGTCTCAACAAAAATTGTTTACAAGTATCGTCCATTTCTCCCAAAGTAGTAATGACCAATGGATATGCTGCATTTGGAGCCTCAGGGCCCTTGCGCGTAGTATTCATAACGATTTCATCTTTTGTCATGCAAAATTTTTGTTTGTTGATATGCAAGTAATTATTAGAGTCACATTCGTCTTTTACATATGAACTTAACAAACGGGAATCCATTTTGCATGCCATAATATGCTTGGCAGCCGAATCAACCCGCGAACCAGTTCCAGTACCAAGACTTGCAGCCATTAATCTCAGAATGTGTTATATACATGGCTTTATTTTTTTGTGTGTTTCACTATGTTTCGCTTTTTTTGCATATATTTATACATGTCCATTTTTGTCATGGGTATTTTTTTGTGCGTTTCAGTGCATTTAGATGTCGCATCTGGTGCACTCCGCAAGTTTGGTCATTTTTGGTCACGATCAATGTTTTGCAGAAATTCATAAATGAATATAATTTCAATGAATATAATTTTTGAGCATTTTGTGTTTTACTTTCACGTGTGTTCCACTGCGTTTTAGTGTCTTGCAAAGTTTAGTAACAATCAATGCTCTGTGATAATATAATGAATCCACACGCAAGTTTTTGATTACTACTGATAATGGCTGGCGCCTAATGTCAACNTTGTTAGATTGTACGGCAACATGCATATGTAGTTGAAACGTGCTAGGCATGTAATGAAAGAAAAAATGGTATTTTTTCAGCTTGTTGTCTTTCAACCACGATGTTACAACATTGTTTATGTTTGACAGCAAATCGATATGCGTTTCTCTCAGATCTCGAATCGACTTTAAATTACAGTCTTTGAAAATTACCAAAAATGAGGAATATTCTGAATTGGGTCTGTTTGCACATAACAACCACTCAGGTTCATCCAAAAAGATTATTTCATTCATTCCATGCAATTCATTTCGAATTATCTTGTAAATCCATTGATTGTTTTCAAAAATACATTCATTTTTCAAAAAGCATTGAAATTTGGACCCAAAGTATAATTGAGGACTGCAAATTACAATATCCATTGACCAAAAATCACTCATATATAAATTGATTGCAAATTGTTGTATTATGGGTGTACAGTATTTTTTTGAATTGATGTACAGTACAATTTCTTGAACATAAAATGAATTTATTACAATGCTGACAAATAAACAATGAATAAATAGATAATTATTTCACGCTATGCACTTCATCAATTTCATTAATACAACTCAAACGTTCGGCAAATTGTTTATGCATTCTCATTTTTTTGCCTGCAAATGCTTCACAATACGTTTCGTTGCAGGAATTTGTTGATTTCTCCACGACATCGAAGACATGCACTTGTACGTGATATGGATTTAAATATGGCTTGTCAGTAGTTGTTTTTATGATTTCGTTGTTGTGTTCATTCTCCACACTGTACATCATCTGCAAATTTTTAGGGTCGCATTGTGTTTTACAACTTTCACTACACGCTTTGTTCTCATCTGGTATGTCTGAACTCAAATCAACGGTACAAGTACAAGCTGTGCTACTACTAAGTGCTTTGACCGTATATTCATTCAAAATATTTGTACACTTTGAAACACCATCAACGCACTGTCTTTTGTTCAAGTTTGGAAGAGGATTTAAATTTACAGCATAACTACTTGTTGTTGCTTCAACAGTCGGCGTTGTTTTTGGATCAAATTCTGACACACAATACTGTGTAAAATTAGATTGGTTTGTCACTGGAGCAGCATGCACAAGCTCAGAAACTTCATAATTGTCTGACATTGGCACTGTATAATTTTCCGTTGTGTGATTGTCTATTTTGTATGGATTGGAATCAGCAGACCGATTGTTCATCCACTCATTTATTGAGCCCAATACTGCTTGTAAATTCTTTGAAATTGCATGGTATATACCAGATGGTGTGGCATTTTTTGAGCTAGGATCGGATGCAGTAAAAAAATTTGAAAATTTTGAGCCTGTACGTTTAGGTTCCAACACATCAGCTGGAACAGAACTCACAATCATTGTTGATTCATTTGGCTGAAACGTAGCACGTTGTGGTACTGTGTTCTGTGGCGTACTGTGTTTTGTACTTGAATTGTCCAGTTGAATTTGTGCAGCGTTGTCTGCTGTTGTAAAATGAACATCTTGCTCCATTTTTTGAGTCGCTGCATTTGTTTCAGCAATTACTGCTCTTTGTGCTTCAAGCCGTTGTAACCGATATTTTAGTTCCGAATTAGGCAAACTCATGCATAATTTGGTCTTTAATACATTACTACACAGTTTGTATACTTCACAACAACAATCACAATCAGATTGTATATATCACATGCGTTATTTGCCAGTTTATTCTGTTGCTAAACAGAACGACTGCGCTTCAAAGAACATAGTTTTGTTGAGGCGCCCGGCTGTATTTTTCTATTTGTATCATAAATATCTCGCAGCTCTAAAAACAACTGATTAAGTTGTTTACGTCTTGTGGCTTTCCATGTATATTCTTGCATTTGCTTGTCGATTTCCATGATTTCGATTCGAGCTTCAAGATGTAGTATACGTAACAAGCAGCTTTCTAATTCTTTCGTTTGTTTTTCCACAGTTTTCTGCAAATCGGATTGAATGTTGTCTTGCATAATAAATTTCCAGATGATGAAATATATGGAAAATGAGCATTTTTTCAAATTTAATAACAATACAAAAACATGCTGACTCGAAATAATCAATTCAAAAATGCAGGCAAAATTCCTCTTGTTTGTCATCTTGTTTTGAATGCAACAAAAATTCAATGCTCATTTGATCAGATTTTTGTATTTTAACATTGTGAATAACCCTGCAATGCACTTGCAAGCCAAAAAACGAATCAGTTCTTTTTGTGCAGATGCGACATTGAAATGAAGCAGATGTTTTCTTTTCTTTGGTTTTCTCATCTTTCTTTTTTTTCAAAGCAGATGCTTGTTTTTTAACGATTGTGGCTTGATTGTGTACTTGCTTGAAATTGCATTCGTGGCGAGATCTGATTAAAATTGATTTTGAATTGAAGACAGGATGCTTTCTTCTATAATGCTGAGCCAATCCATGACGAGTTTCAAAAGTGCATGAGCAAAAACGACAATCCCATGCATTTCGCAGAACATCAAATTTGCCGCTTGAATTGTCTTTTTGAGCATGCAAAAAAATCTCAAATCCATTGAATACTGCCTGCAATCGACTGCATAACATTGATGTTGACATATGATGCTGACATTGCATAACTCGTCGGAATTGAAGATTTTTGTCAATTGTTGCAAAAAATGATATATCAACACTTTTCAAAAAACATATAAAAAAAATATGGAAAAAAAAATATGGAAAAAATGATAAAAAAATGGTCAGAAAAATAAAAACCAACACAATCATAAACGCTGATGCATCATGTGTCATCCGAGCTCATTGCACAGTGCATCAAGCACGGCACCCGCACAAGTGTAGCTTATACAAAAGAAAACCGCGAATTGTGGCAATGGAAGCATAAGTATATGTTAAACGGACTGCACGTAATTACAGACGCATGGACTCATCCGCCTCACGTTGTTGAAGCATATTGGGTAGTGAAAAAACAGATTTGAGTTTCCTGCATGGAGCTCAATAATATACAAATTCAAATTTCTGACTACGAAGCATTTCGCGTTTATCGGTCAATGTCTGCTATTTACAATTGGAGTGTGGAAGATGTCAGGAGCTATTTCCACAGCAATTCTTATGCAACAGATGGTGTTCAAGCGTGCGACATGGATGGACATGCTTTACTGCTGGTATTCTTTCATCCCAACGCTAAAGAGGATTTTTGTGCTCCAGCGCCTCGTGGATTGGGCTTTGACGAGAAAACTTTCGAAGCACGCTTCAAACCTCAATTCTTGGGGCGTTTGAACATGCATACCTCAATTAGCTCAGCGTTTTGATCACCATTAAACTTTACTGCATTAATTTGAATCATTTGAATTTTATTAAAATTTATTCCAAACATAACAAACAAACAAAAAATGTATTACGTGTCAGGTACTTGCTCCCTACAAAACTGCTCGAATTTTTTGCACAGATTGCAAGACGATATGGGCTGTTCATGCCAAAGACATTCTTGCTCTGGCTCTTCGCTGAGTTTGCGCTTTTTGTTCATCACTTCATTGTTCGAATTCTTATTTTTTTCAAGATATAATCTTTATTTTTCAATCAATTAAAAAATCATTCAAAAACTCACTCACAAAATTTCACACATTGTGCGTCAAAGACGGCTTGCCCGTGACAAGTAGACCACGTCCGTTGCGTACAGATGAACAGCCAACATATGTTGCACCCAAATGCCCACTGTTCTGGGTTTCTTGTCGCTGCCCATTCGGACTAATCGACGCAAAATACCCAGCAAACGAGAATTGATACAAGTCCGATTCATCATTTTGTGCTAACTGCCCGGCTGCCTGCGAGTGACCAAGATTGCTCCAATTGGTCACGTTCAACATAGAATACTTGTAGCTATAACAAGAATGCGTGCTGTCACTGCACCACTCATTACCCCGCGTAACTGGGCCAAATACAATATGATTTGTAATATCATTTGCTTTGTTGCCAGTATCAGGCTGTGTGGATGCGTTTGGATTAACGTCTTCAACAAAAACAACTGGATTGGGAAAGCTTTGGAAAATTGCATTGTGCTGAGGCAAACTGAAAACAATCATACTGGGACCATTGTACGACTGATTCAAATTTTGGGTCGCATTGGCAAACTGCTGTGTAGACTGTTCAGTCCATTCCAACACTTTTGAATCATTGCCGCCAGTGTACCCATCAAAAGCGACATCGAAAACACGTACAAGATTGCGCTCATTTGTCACAAGAGCTCGGGCATGGTATTTGTACTGGGCCAAAAAAAAATCAAAATCAGTGTCAATATTAACATTATTTAATGCGTACATGCATGCGTAAAACAAAGAACAAGAACAAAAATACAAAAAACTTTTAAAAACTACTCACAGACATGCCAAAAATTCCGTGCTGTGGATCGTCATAGCAGCTCAGTTCGGTTTGTCCCCAAGCGGTAACTCCCAAATTTTCGTCACTGCCACCTCTTCCCAAAATAGCAGCAAGCATGTGATGCTCAATATTCGGACGCAAAATGAATAAATCCATGCCAAGCACAACGTCATCGCGACTAAGAGCATCGATCAACTCTTGTTTACTAGTTGGCAGAGGTTTGCCTCCAACTGAATAATTGTTTTCAACATCACTTGCAAGTTTGTCCATCGCATCATACAATTTTCGAGGTGTCATTGATTCGTTCAAATAATATTCGATAACTGTATTGGCGACCTGTGCCATATATTCTTTACCAGCGCCATTGAAATTTACATAACTAAACTTGAATGATCGTAAAACTTCTGTACCATTCGCAAACGCAATTTCAATGGGCTTTTCATACACCACAGGGGTATTGCCATCATTAGCACAAGTCGGCCAAAATCCAAACCACGTTCCATACATGAGATGTTTTGCATCATTATCACCAGGCAATTCAACTGTTGTCATCTCGTGACGAATAAAATTATCAATGTCCGGAACCCCCCTAGTAAATTGCGGCAAACTAGCTTTCCACAATTGCTTCCAAGACAGATAGAACATGCTATCTCTCGATTGGTCATAGAATTCGTATTTGTTGACACAGCAGTCTAAATCAAATGGAATGCGATAGTGCTCGGACACCCTGACGCGTCTGCGAAGCATATCGCGTGGAGCAGTGCCTGAGTCCATTGAAAATTTGCGAGAGTTGATGATGCTGACACCGCGATAGCTTGGCAGTTCTGGACCCGCAGCAAGTTTTTTCTTGCCATCAGGGCCTACTGTTATGTAATTGGTTTTCTCTGGATTCATGGTGAGCTGACGCGTCATGGCACCATTACAAAGCAAAAAATTAGGAGGTTGCGAGCCCCACGTTTGCAAGTGGTTTTTGGCATCCTCAATGATAAAATCCAATGCATTTTCATTCTTTTGCATAAAACCAAACAAATCTACGTACATTCTGCAATTTTGCGCGGTTGTGCGCGTGGAATCATAATACTTTTCGTCCATGTGTTTTTGATAGCTTGGAGCCAACAGAAGCGCAGTGTGGACATCAAGATCATTTGTCAATTGGATGGACCCGACAAGCTGTTTGAGTTGGTTCTTGAAATTCTTCATGCCAGCTTCACTCATCATGAAGTTGTGCTCCATCGCAATAGCCAAACCCTGGCGTACAGCATACCCAGCAAACGAACGCTTGCTTTGCGGCAAAACACGTGCTGCGGATTCGTACGGAACGCGGCTGGCAATTCCCTCATCAAACGAATATACATTCCACTTGATTTTGCGGTCAGGCTGATCAATGTAATGATACGGCAAAATTGTCCTCGTGAATGGACTATTAGTAGCGTCAGTGATCAGACCATCGATACGATCATTCAAGAAAGCATTATGGCCCTTCAATTGGTCAGGCAAATGCCAGCGCTGATGACGTTTGTTTCTTTGCGAGTCAAAACGAATGTCGCGCGCGGATGGGCCAAAAATGTTTTCATAATTCGAACGCATCATATTGAGATCGGTGGACATAGCAGTGCCTCCACCATTTTCTCCAGGATTAGCAGAGGTCAAGAAAGCAGGTTCACTGATAGAGCGATTGGCTTGGCTCGACCCCTCCATTGAAGTGTACGAATCGTTAAATATTAAGTGATGTAAATTGTTGAAATTCATGTTGTGAAAATTGGAGCATTTTTTTGATATTTGTATTTAGTTGATGAGTATATAATGATAAATATCCGAATCTGGCGATTTATTATACTTCAAAAAACATTTAAATAAACTACATTTTTTGTGCATATTTTTTGTCTATACTATACTATATTTTTTGTCTTTTGTGTGCTTGTGTAATATCTTGCAAATCAAAACTAACATTGCAATTTGGACATTCGACAAGATTTTCGGATGTATCACTGTGCAAGCGAGGAATTGGCGTGCGCATGTCTGTCAGTGATACTGGTACAGCAGTGTGATCTATGATATAGAATATCCAGTTTGGTTGTTCAAGAATATCGAGAAATTGACGCAAAATTTGACCCGGAGGGATGAGTTGTATGTATTCACGGAAGCTAATTACGGCGTTGTTGTATAGTTGTACAACATCAGAACGCTGACGTTGACTAGTGTACATGCCAGCACGTTCACAAGTTTGTTGTTTTTGTAACAACTTGCCTGCAACCAAACACATTTTTTCGGTCAAGCCTGCAAGAGACGTGTGTTCAGCAGTACGAAACAATAATCGCAGTAAAGCATGATTTCCTCGATGAATCCAGAAAAAAGACTCTTGCTGTTGTTCATGACTGCTGCAAGATTCAGCAGAAATGTGTTTCAACAATATTTTTGCCCACACATCTGTAGATGGATTTTTTGTCACAGCTTCAATTTTTTTTTCAAGCTCTTTGACAAGTACGTCAAAATCTTGAAAGTGTTGTAGCCATGGCAAGATTTGCTCCATCACGGCCTCGTTCATTGCACTGATAATATGCGTGCTGATGTCAAACTTTTCTGCACGTTTGGCAGCGTATCGTTGTTCCCACGTTTCACTTGTTCGAACAAGCCAGTCAACTAGCAGCGCAGGATCACTCACTTTTTGTAACATAGCAATATTAGCGGCAACACCAGAATCTATAAAACCCTGTAAATGACGTTGCAATGCGTCTCGAGTCAATAATGTAGCATTTTCAAATTCGTTGTTTATTGACGTTCTTGTCCACACAAATGGCAGTAAGTTGCCGTTTGAATCCCGCACTGCGCTGTTCGACAAACCTGCAATGTCAATACTCACTTTCATGTCCAATCTTTTCATTTTGCTGAGATGCATCATCATTTCATGCATGTCAGGAGTAATTGCTGCGGTTGATTTGTCCGTTGTTTTGTCAGCTATCGAAGACTGCATTGTAAAAATTCGTGAGGTAAATACAGTTTTTTGCTTATTTCAAGATATTCTGTTTTTTTTTGCTTTGCTTCATTTAATTCAAAACGTTGCATCAAAAAAATGAGTTAAAAAAATTACATGTAAAAACCCAGCACGACCAAGTTAGTAGTTAACATCATGTACAAATATGGCAATTTTGAAAAGAAACATGTCGATAGAAAAAGTCCATGAACAATTGCAATTTTTGTTTGAATGCAACACGTCGGGAAGTGACATCTTTATCAGAGACAAGTACACAATCATTGTAAGCAATGTATCGAGATTATCATCATCGCAAATTGCTTGTTTGAACATCACCATGCCGGAAGTTTCGTATGATGTTTTGAGTAGTGATGTCAGTGACACCGGTCTTGCAATTGTATTCACTCTGAATAGGTACAAGCATAGTCAATTTTCTTGTTTACATAGTGCAATCACATTTATAATTTTGCTTGTTGCATGCATGAATACATGGAGCGTACACAACAAAACAATTATTCTTGCAAATGACATTTGAAATCGTATGTCGAAAATACATTTATTTTGTTTAAAATTAAAACAAAAATTTCGCATAAAAATGTTACTGGAACTTTAAATTTTGAAGCAAGTATGTAATGCTCAACTTGATGTGCATTCCTCGACAATTTCTCGTGTTATGTGTATTTAGCATGCGATTATGTATGATGCAGGGTGATTCACAATATTCAGTAAACCACGTCAATTTTCCTGCATATCAACCTGGCCAGCATCCAACAATTCCTGAATCGGACGAAGACGCGCAGAGCATTCACACTATGCAGGGCGATCCATCACAGGGCGCTGCAAAACGAACTGATTTTGACATGAATAGCGCTTGGGATGTCAGTGGTATTTTGAAACTTGTGGCTTTGATACTCTTGGTCACCGCGCATGCATGTTTGTTGGCATTATTTTTGTCGCCCAACACAGACATGAAAACTTCATTAATTGGCGAAGATCAATTTATTTTCAACCGATATTTCAGCATGAAATCTACACACGCACATAGACGCAACACGCACATTCCTCAGTATGTCGGCAAACCAGATTATGCATTGAACACATATTTTGGCTTGCCTCTTGTCAAAATTCCTCAATTCTGGTGGTCTTGGGCATTTGTGACACCAGCTTACAATGACGACCACAACCCCTCAATTTACAACGTTGGGTCTTCTTTGATCCCGAAAGAAGCACGCGATCGGTATTCCGCCTGCATTGCACAGAAAAACTCAAGATCATTTTCATCAAAATGCGTTTTGGAAGAATTGCACGGCACTGTGTTACTCGAGCATGGAACATCTATTTCAATTTTGAGCGAGATTTCCCCAGCAATTTATTTTGTCACTCTTTTGACAATTTTGCTGCTGAGCTCTGCAAATCAGGTCAGCATTGCAATCATGTCGCTGCAAAAGTATGTGACAATTCAGTGTCTGGGTGGATGCTGCGACGGCGACAAGATAATATGTGGCTACTCTCTGGAACTTTTTGTACGCAAATTGTTGTACTTTGTCATTTTCCTGGTGTATGTCACTGGCATTCTGAACGGGTTTTCATCATCGCCATTGATGCAAAAAACGGTTTGGTTTGAACAAAATGTTTATTTTAATATTCTACCACACATGCCATCAATTTTCATTTCACTTGTGTCAATTCTTGTGTACTCGTACCACTTTTACAGTGTCAAGTACAACAAGCAGCCATGGATTGATATGCCTGAAAAGCAGCAAACTGATGTTGATGAACCCCAAATTTCTGCGCATTTCGGTATATTGCAACCTGGTGATTTTGAACCTCTTCATGCTCCCGACATGACGAATTCAGCACAAGACGGTAATAATGGAAGTAAACAAGCACCTGGCAAATTCAGATACCCGTCATGCACAAATTGCGATATCGCGCTGCCATTCAACTACATAAAGAATACTGCACACCAGATCAGTAAACTTAGTGTTGGCCCCCCGGCATCGGAAGCGTCAATTTTGGGATCGTTTACTGCTTTTCTGGGTGGCATTGGAGGCATTGGCATGATGCGTGGTAGTATTCAGGAGGTCCAATTGCAACTTGTCATCGCAGCTTTATTTGGTTTTGCTGTGCTGGAAATTGCCACGTACAAACTGACGTCTTTCTTTAACTATTTCCTGCAAGTGATTAATTTCAAAGATGACGACGATACAAATGATGATATGCAAAACTTTAAGAAAACTTTTTTTACAGGCATGTTGTTCATTCGCTTCGTGACGTTGTTGTTACAATTTTTCATTATCATTGTGTATGCAGACATTCGCAACGATTTGAAGCTTGAATACTCTGCTCTGTCAGACATTGTGTTAGTGCTCATTGCTTTTTTCTTTGCCATGAAACTGGTTACGTGGGGAACTGTAATCTATGCTCACGTCAATATGCCTACGACAAAAGAGTCTACAAAAACACCGCCAGACTTGATAATGTCCGTGCTGGACTTTGTCGAAGAAAACTTTTACTGTTTCTTGCTATTTTTGTTGCTCATCATTGGTGTGGCTTTACAAGTGAGTCAGGTTGATGATAATCTTGAGACAAAATTGATGGAAATTGAAAAGAGTCAGTATGTGTCAATGTCATTGATGACAGATATTCCAGATTATGTCAACGCAAATTGTCCGAATAACTTTATTTCATCCGATTTACTGCTTCCTATAATTCGTCAAGAACACTACAAACTGTTACCAGTTAATCAAGACGAATGGTTGAATAATGTTCATGTGGACAGTAGCACCAGTGATGTAGACCCAGTTGATCTGAAAATCTTTCATTGGACACGAGGTTGGAATTTGCGCAATGTAGACAAAAATAACGCAGGCTTGATGCCACCCGAAGCTTGGTTTTGTTCGAATGGCTTTGAGTTCATGTGGAACGCATGCGCCAGGCAGCGTGAACAGGCTCAGACCAATCTTCCCATCAGATTTAATGACAAGTTAGGAGGGCAGCTTGGTGCGATTCATAAACATTTAACTTACAATCGCCAAATACAAGTGCCCGGTGCTGGAAATTCAACTGATGTCAGGACTGTCACTTGTAATGGTGTTGAAGTTACTGCAGTAAAATTAGGTTTGAGAACAGTGGACAAGACAATTTGGACTGAGGAAGACAGACAATATTGCATGTGGTATTAGACTTGATTGATTGTACATTTTCAAATTATAATGTTATTTGCTAAACTGAAAATACATAAACGCATTTTTTGTATTACATTTTTTGTTTTGTATTTGTTCTTTATTTAAAATGCGTAAACCTGTAATGACAAACAGATCCATGTCTTTGAACGCCATGTTGGGTGAAAGTATTAACAACACAATTTCAGAAGAGTTTTTAGACAAAATCCCACAGCCTGACCGGACACTTGTTGAAAATTTGATGTTAGTTGCACAGGCGGAAATTGAGAGTCTTAATTTGACAACAGCGTCAGTCAACACCGCGTCACCAACGCACCCACAACACATCACGATTACAGTGTCCATGAGTGGTCCCAAACAAGTAATATCAATGAGTCAATTGCGTGCCATACAAAATTACAGTCCTGCGCGCGTGGCTGAGTTGAAAGTGCAATTGAACACAAATAATCAAATGTTAATTTTTGAGTTGACTGACAGTAACACCAAAATCAAAAATGATCAGATTGAAGTGATCAGAATATGCAAGAGGCGTAGATTTGTTTAGATTTAGTTTTATGAAATAAATTGTGTATTATGCCAAAGTGCAATCCTGGACTTCTGATTCATTTGACTCCACCAAGTGTTAAGTTTTTGACCAATTTCAGGTAAATTAATATGCAACTTGTTTGCCCACATTATGTATCCACCATGAGCGTCTTTTCCACCAATCGTCAACCAAGAAGCTAAGATTTCTAATTTTTTCTTGACAATCTGATTGCTTATTGAATCCCAATTGTTTGGAACTTCCTCTGCACCATCTTTTTTAACCTGCTGATTGTGTTTGCGTGCTATCATTTGTTTTTCCCAAAGACCCGAAAGTGTTTCAGTGCTTTGTAAAGCAAAATCCTCTGTGACACTGAGCGGGCCATCAGTGTTACCAAAATCATCTGTGACATTTTGATGGGAGCCAGTTGTTTTGACAAAAGTTTCGACAAGATATGGATTCATAATTCTCATACTGTTTTATATCAACTTTTGCAATAAATTCAACACAAAACATTAAAAAAAAACATTTTCTTGTATTACAATACATACATAACACATTTCATAAATGTCATTTCCACAACACCGAAACACACAAGTCCAGTTGGCAGCTCATGTTTGGAGAGCTTTACGCTCACCATTTGCGTTGCCACCATGCAGTTTTGCATGTCACACATGCAAATTCGAAAAAATTGATATAGATATTTTGGGATGTTTGCTGTGTGGCAACATTCACGCTTGCAGTGACGGGGATTGTCAACAAATTAGCGAAAGTGACGATGGTACAGTCTGTTTATTGACTGGCGTTGTTATCAGGCACAAAAAGTTTGTGGAAGATGAATATAATGATACTCAAATCTTGTGTGACATGCCATTTTCGACGCGCATATTTGACGAGGAAAGTGGTCATGAACAAATACACGAGGCTTTGTCGCATGTCTTACTGTCAGACATTACCAAAAAATTACACGATCGCCAGGCTGTAATTACAATGGAAAAATGGTTTTCAAAGTTGAAAAACTCTGCATGCATTGCACATACGGCGTGCACTCTGATGGCAGAAGCTGTAAAAAGTAAAAAAATAATCGCATACAACTCAGAAGTCCGAAGACAACTCATCAACCAATGTACCAATATCATCTACACTGCGGTAAAAACTCTCGTGCACAATTTTGGCATGCCTCTAAAACTTGGAGAACTGTCTAACGTAGCTGTCGGAATGATTTACTTGATGCGCTCTGGCATTTACTTTGAAGGGCTTGTAATTTTGCCAAAGTTTATGATTTTGAATGAGTTCTTGCCAACTGAAAATTCTCTGCCACTTTACTTTGACATCAAATCAAAATTTGTCACAGAAAGTGAGGTATGAAATTTAATATGAATCGCGGGTGTTTTATTGAACGCGTGCGTGTTTGCGAACGTGTGTGTTGTATAAATTCTGTATGTGTTCAGCACTCGTGTCGACAACTTACATATTCCAAAACACAAACACGCACAGAACCGCATAAAATTTGCACTGAGACAAGCATCAATTGACAAGATAGCACACTTTGGATTCAAGTCCAAAGACTCCGAGCACTGAATTCACGAGATTAAAAAACTTCTTAAGCGTCTGCTCGTCGATGAGCGTTATCTTGTTTATGATGTTCATAAAATCGACGATTGTTTTAGTCTATATTTGAGATAATTCAATGCACTGTGACATGTGCAAAAAAAGAATATATGTATGGAACAGAATGTTGAGTATTCGGGACAAAGATTTAGACTTTTGTCCTGACTGTGACAAAAAATTGTTTACATTG
>JGI24539J26755_10000915_pt1 | contig 13822 bp, 14 predicted proteins | sample NorSeaMetagenome_2_FD_26755 | JGI IMG/M metagenome (IMG submission 26755) | reverse complement strand
ACATCCAAGACTTTGTCTTGGTATTGTGAGTTGTAGTATTTGAGTTACATCACACTTGTCAAAATTTCGAAATTATAATATAATACATGACATTAGTTCAAGTTCGATCATAGCCATATTATACCTTTATCCATACTCCAAACATGGTTGCGACAAATTCGCAGTGTCCAAACCTGTGTAGTCTGAGATAACAGGATAGATCCAGGAATAAAAAAACGGTTCAAACTAGTGTCATGAATTTCAGCATCTGTACAATCTGGAAGAGTACAAGAGTCCAATGTATTTTGCGTCTTTATGAAAACACTAACAACAATCATCAATGAGTGGATTTGTAATCCTGACAACATCACAGTCGCCAAATACANTTGAAACATTATTTTAGTAATATTATTGTGATTACCTTGCAGGACTTCTTTATGTTCCAACAGCATGTTGCCACAACAAGCAGGTACTTGGCACACTGCAATTAGGCTCTTGATACAAACAAATCTTGCATTGTGCAGATGGCCATCTTTTTTTTTCTGTGCAACCCTCGCATATTGAACAATCAAAGTTGAAACATCTCGTCATGCAAATCCAAGACTTTGTCTTGGTAGTACGAGTCGCAAATTTCGAATTACGTAGCACATCAAGACGAGGTACATGAAACAGGATTTAGAACTACACAGCAAAGTATTATTTTATAAAAGGGATACGAAGTTCGGGGTCTCATATCTCCAGCAATAAAATTCTTTATCTCAATTTCCATAGTCTCTTAGGATGAAATTTGCCTCATACTTTGTTGCGAGTCGTGCAAAGTAAATAACGAGAAGCAGGCGCTTGGCACGCTACAGCGGGGCACTTTGGTCTCTCGCCGTTGTGGTATCCATAGCATTCTCAAACTTGATATTACTTTTTTTGATATCGGTTCGCCTTGGCTCTTCGGCCATGCTTGTATGAATTCTTAAAATGAATTCTTAAACCCTAGGCTTCGTTACACAATGTGTCGATACAAAAGCTGTCCGATATATTAAGATTTGATTCTATTTATCAAACACAATACAAATCTGTCAATATTGAAAGGGTAAGTCTAACAACGCTTGGGAAACTACCGCCAAAGCATTATTTTATAAAAGGGATACGAAGTTCGGGGTCCCATATCTCCAGCAATAAAATTCTTTATCTCAATTTCCATAGTCTCTTAGGATGAAATTTACCTCACACTTTGTTGCGAGTCGTGCAAAGTAAATAACGAGAAGCAGGCGCTTGGCACGCTACAGCGGGGCACTTTGGTCTCTCGCCGTTGTAGTATCCATAGCATTCTCAAAGTTGATATTACTTTTTTGGTATCGGTTCGCCTTGGCGCTTCGGCCATGCTTGTATGAATTCTTAAAACCTACGATTCGTTACACAATGTGTCGATACAAAAGCTTTCCGAAATATTAAGATTTGATTCTATTCATCAAACACAATACACATCTGTCAATATTGAAAGGGTAAGTCTAACAACGCTCGGGAAACTATCGCGTTCAGACTTGCAAACTGGAGCAATTCAAAATTTAGGGGTTCTTTATCAAAACAACCGCTTCGAAAAGATTTTGAGAAATGGAAAGTTGCATGTCGCTGCATTTGTTTTCGTACATTGCCTGCGTACCACTGGTTTCCTTTGTCGCAGGTATCTGGAGACGAAGAAGTTAAGGCTGCCACAGCTTTGCGAGCTGCTCGATCGCTTGCAGTAATTCTGGTGGCAACCTTTTCAAACCACCATACATTGTGTTCTCTACTGAAGAGAATCAGCAAAACGGAAGTGTCAACCCCAAGTCTCTTACGAAGCTTTTGTATAGATACTTCACTGCTTGCGAAAGAGTGTATACATTCTTCTCGATCCACCTCAGAAATAATAGATATGCTTGAATGGCAAACAACAAGAGAAATCTCGACTGTTTTGTCATGTTCAGACATTAGTCCGAGAAGCCACTGATATGCATTTCCTGCGTCCAAAGATAGCGTTCCGTGTAATAGATTCTGGTTCGACGGAGGTACTCCTTTTTCTATGTAAATCGAATGTTTGACTCTGTCCCACGTATCATCGTAGCGAACAGTCACTTGCATAGAGGTACCGCTCAGAAAGACCACCGCAATAGAGATGCTAGCTTGTTGGCTGCGAAAAGCATCACACAAGCTCACTTGACGCTTCCTTGCCATATTTTCCTTTGCTCTGCGCCGGTTTTCACGTCCTTGATAGTAATTTTGGTTTCCTTTTTGAAGAAAACCAATCTTTGGCACGCTGTTGAAGAAAACTTTTCCCAAAACGTTTAACGTCTCCAGAGTTGCAATGTCTTCAATTGAAAAGCAGATTATTTGTAGGGTCTTAGAGAATACTTGTTCAAAACAGTTACTGTTTGAAGTTCCTCAGTTTAAACTTGTACTGCTTTTACAACAAACCAAACAGGTATTCCAGTTCTTGCAAACCACATTAAAGACAATATCCAAAGCAAATTGCGACTATAACATCAATGTATTAAACGCAAATGTATTCTTTAAAACAAGCAAAGTGCCACCAAGTTTTTGTACCGAGAGTAAAAAAACACAGGTGCTTGGCACGCTGACTTGCCAACTTGATCCAAAAATGTTTGCGGGTAGTGTTAAAACTCGACAGATCACAAGTTCGATATATAAAAGATTCCACATTAAACTTCCTAGAGCTCGTAATAGCATAACTCCTATACCAAAAATATATTAGACGACAATAAAAAAAAACAGGCCTTGTGGCTGTGTCCTTGTGGGTTAAGCCATAATGATTATCTAGACAGTAGAAGATGCAAGAAACCTTGTTATTTATCAATGATAATTGTTTTGATTACTGTCGAGAATGGTGAAATAACGAGCAACATTTGCATGCCGTCATTTATGTTAATATGTGCAGTCATGCAGGTCCTGTAAATCAAGGTCAAAGTTACATCTGGTGATTATCCAGTATGTATCGAACGTACTCACTGTGTTGGCAAAGAAAACAAATTTTAGCCTACTCATTGCGCATATCAAGCATCTATGGGCAGACAAGCTAACTTCAGTTTTTGAGCGGAAAGCGAGAGAGAGTGTGAGAGTGTACTAGTTTAGATATTTTTGAGAATGGTCCCAAATCTTGAACTACATGAAATTGAGGGTCCAATGCGAACACAGGGGACATTCTGTTTGTTTATGGAGCTGCTTCCTTGGACATGTGAAACCCATGGGATCTTCTTTTAGCTGGGGATTCATCACACATAATGACACTAGCTTGTCAGCAATCTCTCTTCCATGCAATCGCACACGACCAGAACAAATTAGATGCACGTTTAAAAGAGTGCATGAGTCAACAAAATGTGAGATTTGACAACTAGAGTAAAACTTGTAACATTATTTGTTGTCTATGGAATCCGAATTCACCCGCGTTGGGACAGTTTTGCAATCAAAGCGCTTTTTTTGGACATCTACAGCAACATTTGCACTGCAAAATGCATCAATCTACCTCTTCCATGTTGGTGCTTGCATGGTACATATGTATCATTGCACTTTCATGCTGCCTTTCATGATCACTGCGGTGCGATAGAGGCTGTGGCAGATCCACTTCGTTGAAAAGACCGTAAACGTGCAGCCTGCCGCGACTCTGCCATTCCATGCGATGTCCAGGCATCAGAGGCAGCTCTTCAGCAGTGATCAACGGTGGCATGTGCGAGAATCTGCATGAGCTAAATGAGCTTTCATCCGCAGCATCAGTTGTAGTCACTGCGACTCGGTTGTCCTTCCTAGCTACAACTTTGTCATGCACAAAGTCTGTGTCTAAGTGCACCAAGTAAGCTTTGGCCAGCGCTTCTGCTGAAGATGACGCCACCAACAGATACCCCAAGGCCCTTTTAACGACTGCTTCTCGAGCAAGGCCCTGCCAGAACGTTGTTTTCAGAACCTCTGGTGACCACGGGGTGTCATTTTGTGCGCTCGCTGCCTCCAAGCGCGCTAGGAACTCAAGGCAATGTTCATTAGCATGCTGCCTGTAGTCACTCCAGGGCTGTTTTACAGTCATGGCAAGTGTCCCTGCTACTTACAACCTTATCTTGAAAATTCTGAGCCGAGATTCTTGCAGCAAGAAAGAGACGAACAATATGCATTTCTATAACCCTTCTTAAACACCATGGCAGCAATACTTTGTATTTTTTGTGGTCCATTTCTCGTCCTTGCTGAATTAACTCAAACGCATCTGTTTCCTTTGAGTCTTCAAGAAAAAAACATGCAAAATTCATAGGTTTCGCTAGGATGCACAAGGAACAAAGTGCAAACTTTTGTTTGTCTAATTTGGAAAAATGAAACTGACAAGCAAACCACCCTACTTATTTTGGGAGCACACCTGTCAGGACAAGTTTACTATTGGGAACAAATAGTTTTGCAAGACCAGTCCAACTTAATTGCTTTTCTGCCAGTGACTGGTGCACTACTCGAGCTGCTACCATGTTCTTACTAGTACAGAACAGCAAAACTGCCTTATTGACGATTAGAATGGGTGTCTCTTCCACGACTCTATACCATGTCATCAGAATCCATTTTTCCAAGCTCGAGTGACTTTTGTTATTTGGTGCAAAATCTTCAAGAAAACTTTTAAAGAATTTGTAAATAAATGTTCGAAGAGTCACAGGCTTCAATTTCTCATTCATTCATTGCTCTAGGATCTAGGTGCAAGAAGTGTCAGTACGGAATTGAGTTAGATCAGTTACTCTCAGTAAGGTGAACTCTACCCACTTTGGTTGGGAATTATAGTAAAGTGTAAAGAGTAAAACAGGATGTTGCTCAATTTAAAAGTTGACCGTGGCATCTAATAACTTGGATCTGAGCACAGACTTCAATGTAGAATATTGTAGATCTCTCGGCAAACTTTTTCCTGTGAATTGACATCAGCATTTGCTAATCATGTTCAAGCAAACATCGAATTTCAAGGTTCAGAAATATCTAAAACGGACGATCGCTGACTCAAGGTGGCTGACGTCATTTGAATACCAGGACCTCCCAGAATCATCCGTGGCAGAATGAGATCAAGCTGGGCGCCTTCTGGGGGAAGTCGGAACACGCTGACAGCAGCAACACCTTCAATCCTTGTTTGAATGCATTGCATACAGGGCCTGTACAGGTTGTCAACTCCATGTGCACGAATGAATTCCAGACAGGATGGATTGAAGTGGTACTCTTGACTAGTCGGCAGTGTTCCGATTTGATTCGGAATATGCAAAACGTTTATGGAATTTGCATGATGCCAATGTACGAGATCTTCTTGAGGAGTTAATGGCCTCGGAGGAATCTGAGGACAGCCACAGCGAATGTTGCACTCGTTTGAATGCGAGTAGAAGCGTCCACAATTCGAGCAACAAGTGTTCCATGCTTCGTCTCGTGGACGTGAACAACCAGGTGTCTTGCATCTGATGTAATGCTCGCTTTGCGTATCAGACTCCGAGCTTTCTCCAGCGGCATCTTGGTAGATTTCACCGTGCATTTGTTCCCGCACCGCATCTTGTGGCTCTTGCTTATATGATTCCATCACTCCTTCTGCCATTCCGAGGAAACTGGATTCACACATGATCGACGACTCCGGGAATTTTCGTGCTTGCATGGCAGCGACATACTTGTCGTAACACCATGGCGAGTCGTCAAGGAAAAACTGTACCATAAAATGAATCAGAGGGCAGATGCTTGACACGCTGCAACGGGTCACTTGGTCATAATGATGCTGCGGATTTTAGTACCCTCACTCTTTGTATACATGTAATCTAAGTTCTTACATGGTTGAACAAATGTGAATGATCATAAATTTTTATAGCACATTTAAAGATATTTTAAGAGTATGGTCCCAAATCTTGAACCACATCAGGCTGAGGGTCCAATGCGAACACAGGGGACCTTCTGTTTGCTCATGGAACTGCTTCCTTGGACATGTGAAACCCATGGGATCTTTTTCTAGCTGGGGGATTCACCACACATAATGACACTAGCTTGTCAGCAATCTCTCTTCCATGCCATCGCACGCGACCAGTTAATTAGATGCACGTATAAAAGAGTGCATGTGTCAACAAAATGTGAGATTTGACAACTAGAGTAAAACTTGTAACATTATTTGTTGTCTATGGGGTCCGAATTCACCCGTGTTGGGACAGTTTTTTGTTCCTCAGAGCGCATTGCAATCCTGGAAAGCTGCACCTATTTAACTTATCAAGTGTCATTGCACTTGACAAAACAAAAAACAGCGCAAATGCTGTCATGAATANAAGACCAAGCGTTGTCAGCCTTTCGCAATATGTATTTCCAACCTTGTGTTGTTTGTGTTATTGATTTGCGGTTTGTTGCTATCAGTACTAAGCATTTATCTGAAAACAGCAACTCATCAAAGCAAGATTGCCATAGCTCTACAAACCACGACACGACAAGACTGCAAAAAAACTACTTTTTTCTAGGTAACATCGATGCAANGGCTTTTTAAATCAATTTTATATTCAATGCTTGAAACAACAGATCTCAGCAAATCTCTTCATTTTTTTCTGGTAATACTGCAACTCGACGTAGCGGAAGGACATAACTGTCGTGGAAAGCCCAGAGCTTAGTCTTGCCGTTTTTCAGGGATCTTCTTGCAGCCATGTTGAAAAAAGCCACTTCTACTTGNTGGAGCTTTTGTATGAATGCTGCAAATCCTCCCAAGGCATAACCGCTTGCTTGACGGCCTTGTGCGTCTCGAACATCAAAGGCAGCTTTGACGTCCCCCAGAGATGTTGGAATCATTTCTCCAACGTTGCACAAGACTCCTACTAAGGAGACACGACATGGTGCTTCTTGCTCGAACAAGNTTTGAAATTCCTGCATCGCTAATGGCGGTGCTGGAGTCAGCAATCGAAGCCTTACAGAAGCATCTACGAAAACCCGAAGCACCGTGCCTTTCATCTTGCCATCATCTATGGTGTCTACTTCCAGCCATTGCGTAAGGTGAGTTTCTTTAGTGGTTCGCGTNCTGAAGCGATGGATCTCCACAAACTTCGAGCCTGGACGATGCATCACTTGGCTCCACTGGTTCTTGAACTCCGCAGCCTTGTGTCTCCATAAATGTACGTTTACAGGTGCTGTTTCATCAATGGCACGAATGTCTTGAAGGGCAACTTTCTCCGCTGCATTTTTGCGCTTCACGTTGTACGTAGAGATTTCCATTTCTCGAGGTTCACACACCTTTTGGATCAGCAGCACAAGCTTTTCGTTCAANTGCATGCCCTTTTGTCTAGCATGAACGGTGCGGACAGACACGACCTCAGAAGGTTCGTTTGCATTCACATCGAAAGATTGACTGGAAGATATTGCCAAATCGAACAAATCCTCTTCGTGGTGTGGCTGATCTTTCAATTTTTGCGTTTTGGCTTGCTGTGCAAAGGCTCGAGTTACTTGCTTCGATTGCTGTTGTAGCAAAAGATGCGCAGTAGTTCCCGTCTGTTGAGATTGCCACTGTTGATTCTGAGTTTCACTGCTTAACAAGCTAGTTGCTTGTAATCTCTGTCTTTGTATAAGCCGTTGTAGCAACTGNGCTCGAACAGAATCTGCCATCCTGTTTTTTTTCACAGTGCCGTTGTTTGTGTGCCTTTGTGGCTCACTGCTTAACAAGCTAGTTGCTTGTAATCGTTTCCGCTGCATCAGCTGTTGTAGCAACCGAGCTCGAACAGAATCTTCCAATCTGTTTTTTTTGACAATGCAGTTGCCATCACCTTGTCCTCTCGGTGTCTGCGATGTTTGTGGGGCGTGCCATGTCTGAAATCCACTTGCACCGGGTTCGGCTGGTCGTTCACCTGAGGTTGCAGTTTTGCCCNAATGATGTTTTTGTTGAGGCTCTACGTATTTGTTCACTCCTTGAGTGCTGTCGATTTCGTCGTCACCAAACTCTTCAATGTTATCCTCAACGGATGCTGCCAGCTCCTTTCTTTCATTCTCCTTTTCCTGAATAACCTCTATACCTTCAGTTGACATGCGTGCCTCAAAGCAGGTACTTGGTACGCTACATTCAGGATCTTGATAAATGGAAGGTATGACGANGCGGTAAACATTGTCATGCCATGAAGGTCTGCAGTGATGTGTTCCTTTGTCTCTGAAATCTTCAACACATGCCTATTCAAAAGAACTGTCCAAGTGTTCAACAAATAATTAAAACAATATTAAGACATCGAACAATTGTGCAATGCCATGAACGGATTCTTGACACATTACATGGATCTGCCACTGTTGTTTCCATCACTCTTTGAAATTGAAAATAGTCAATATGTTTGTGCAATTCCTATCAACCATAATTGATTTGGATATACATGAATCCTCAAGACACTACAGAAGCGTTACAACTGCTTACAATGCATAACAACAGCGAGCAGGTGCTTGGCACACTACATTACGTCAAGTTTTCGATCTGCTGATGCGGTTTTCACCTGTCGTCGAAGCTNCAAATCTCTCATATGTTTCGTATTTTTTTCAAACAAGCATACCTCTGCTCTATATGACAGTCATATCTCTCACACACAGCAGCTTCATTATGTCAAATCAGCGGTGGTCGTTGTCGATTCGATGCCACGATGCCATTCGCTCCTCGAAAATGCAATTCTCGAATACGTCTTGTATACTTCCGAACAAGCATACCTGATGTGAGTGTTACACATGCTTCATCAAATGTTCATGCCTCATTTGGTACATGTGTTTATACATATAGAAATTATTTGTTTGGTATTTTTTCGTGTGAATCATTTTTTTTTAATTTTCCCAGACGGCCTCAAACAAAAAAAACAANTGAGCCTGAATATCAAGTTTAACGCATGTATATTCTTTCATGTTTGGTCTAAACACAGACAACAACATCAGATGCGATCTGTCCTGGCGAACTAGCAGGTTTGCACCTTGGACAAATCGTCACTGGCTTCCAATCCTGCGGGGCGCCAGACTGCCCCACAGCCCTTAACAAAAATCTGTTAAAACAAAAATAGGTTGGTTATTACAAATTATTTATTTTCACGTATGAAGTAACGAATTACACTTTTTTCGGATGAATTCCCTTGACACCACTTAAAAAAGTGAAAAAAAAAACACCTTATACATCAAATCATAGGACTTCCTAGATGTTTTCAGATGCTTTGCAGTGCATGTGCCATTTGTAAACTATTTTGAATCTTACTGGGTACCAATGAATGATATATTCTCTTCGGATTCCAACTCCTTTCGAAACCCTTCATAGCATACTAGACAAAAATTAACGAACACAATGATAAATAGGCATTTTCCCCGAACTACTTTTCTATAATCTCCCGAGAACAAAGATGGGAACCTAGAAATTGCTTTAATAATTCTAGTGCTCACATCTCATCTGTCTTTGGTTGGCATCATTGTCTCTCGGCTCTCGCTTGCATATTGCCGACGCACCAAGATGCATCATGGAAGCCGAGCTGGCTCGTCGAACGTCGCACTGTGACATTAGCGGCGTCGCAAGATATATTTGCTGCTGTTTGCAAGAGACTTGACCTGACGCATGTTTGCCAAACAATGATGCTACTTTGGGCAAACTCGGTCTTACCTGCAACGTCGTCAGCCGCTACGCTGAAATTTTTCTTTGTCTGAAGACTTTCTGACNCTGCGATCACAGGACCCAAGTCTGCAGGGACTCGGCCTTGCCCATAAATATCAGAACCAAAGTTCACGAGCGTTCAATCGGTTTTGATCGCTGCCTTGTGCCATCATCCCTACTCAAGTATCCTTCCCAAGTTACCTTTTTAGAAATGTTTATGGTTCCCCGTGTCCTTATAAGGCCCTTCCTTGCAAAATTGTTCTTTTTTATGCTTCCCTTTGGATCGTCAATGATTCTTTGGTCTGTATTGAGTAGCTTGGCATCACCTTTGTGTATAATCCTGGAGAAAATGCAGTCATAATGTTAAGCCAAAAAAATAAGTAACCAATGTTTTTTTGAAGCACTTGTCGGTGATTCCGCTGCGTAACGTTAATTGGGAAAGAAACAGGCTTTCAAAAGCTGGAATCTTGCGCAGTAGAATTATCAGGCAGCCCACGAAGGAAGAGTTCGACGGAAGGGATTGCAAACAAAAAAACCTTTTAGAAAAAAAAAACGACAGCATTTATCTGTCACCTGATAAAGTTTGATGCCACCACTGCTCCAGTTGCGTCGGGTACTCGCTCTGGCCATAATCATTGTGACCAAAGCAATGCAACTTCTTTGATTCATCAACCCTTCCACTAGGATCGAGGGAGCACAGTCGTACATCATCTTGCTGAAACCACTGAAGTCGTGCTTTTCATAATGAGAACAGGCTTTCAAAAGCTGGATCTTTGCGCAGTAGAATTATCAGGCAGCCCACGAAGGAAGAGTTCCACGGAAGGGATTGCAAACAAAAAAACCTTTTAGAAAAAAAAAATCGACAGCATTTATCTGTCACCTGATACAGTTGGATGCCACCACTGCTGCTTACACTGCTGAATCTTTGTCTACAAATTTGTATGCGACTTCAGCGATACCCAGTCTCATCTGTGTTCTCTGCACCGCCTTGCACGGAGAAGCCTTCGTAGCGAAACGTGCCAGTGATAAAAGTCAGCGAGGAGGCTGGCGGCTATCAGTGGCTTGGCAACACCTTTGCGCCGCATCTCCCTCGCACAATCTTCATGGAGCATCTGGTCGCTTGCCTCATCAATGCTGATCAGGTATTCTTCCACTTTTGTTTTGCTGAAGATTTGGGTGATAAGACGCTGCTTCAAGAGGTTGAGCCTGACATGGCAGCTGGTGTCATCTGTCACACGTGTTGTGAGACGCCCTGAGTTGGGTGGCATGTCATCCGCATGTGCAGGCTGAGCACTGAAACTAATATGTTTCTCTGGCTCGGCTACAGACGGGAGCTCAGTGCTTTTGTCAGCTTACCTGTCTTCTGCGATACCACCAAGCTCATTGAACTGCGTTCCATGACATCAGCCTTACGCTCAACACGAGATCCCCCTTGTGATTTCATCAGTCTGGCTCGGTTGCTCGGTTTCTTCGTTCAATGATCGTCTGGAGGAACTGCAATGCAGATGTCTGTTCATCCAAATTGCCGGGTTCTTTATTACTGTGGAGAAGCAGTATGAGGAAAAACTTCATGAGGTTAAGGAGAAAAAATATACATGGGAAGGCCGCTGGTTCCCGTAGCATTTAAGAGAAACATTGTGAGGGAAGGCCTCCGGGTCCCTATTTCATTGTTGAGGAGGAAAAATATGTGGGAAGGCCACCGGGTCCCGTGCCACTATGAAAGAAAGCCTCCGGGTCCAATAATGTTGAAGACTAGAAATATGAGGGAAAGCTTCTGTGTTTATATAATTGAAGAGAATCCGTATGAAGGAAAGTTTCCAAGTCCCTTACTGTTGGGTAAAGAAAAGCTCCATCAACAAAATAGGCAAAAGAATCCCTGTAGTATAAGCAAGCCCCATGCATCCTTGATATGAGTAGCATATTCTTGTGTAAAACAATGCGGCCTGAATGAGGCTGTGCAGCTCTTCTTCAACCTGACACTGGGTCTTCAGAACTTTTGTTTCGCAGATTTCTCGCATTTGAACCCACTCCATGGCTGACATGTTTTTAAATAAACTCAACTAGCAAGAAACAGGTGCTTGGCACGCTGATAAAAGTCTCTTGATATGTCTTTTGCTTGGATAGAGCAGGATCGTTTGCTTATTTCGGGGAATTCGACTAACACGATTAAGGTACTTTGCACGTTGATAAACTCCTCATTATCTGCTAGCTGCTTTGATTGCGCAGGATCCTTTTTTGTTTACTTTGCATGAAGATTGTTCGATACGCATCGCGACGCGTTATGCGCGCACACGCACATGCCGAGACCCACGGGCTGGGTCCAGCGAAAATCGCCAAGGCGCAAAACGCACGCGATGCGCTGCAAACCAAAGCAAGGATGAAATGCTTGAACAAGCATCATCTGAGTATTTTCAAAGGACATAGGAAATATGCTCGCATAAATGTCTCTTTCAAGGAGCACGTGAATCATGTCATGCCGTCAGACTAAAAAACCGCGCAGAATGATTCACGATCTATTCGAATTCCCTTAAAAAAACAAAAGCGATAAAAAGCTCTCGATCTGCTAGCTGGTGTGATTGCGCAAGATTCTGGCACATCTCCAACTGCCATCTCGAGGTTCGTGAATCATGTCATGCCGTCAGATTGAAGAACCGCGCAGAATGAATCATGTCATGGTCTGTTATTCAGTGTGTGTTGTTCACCTAAAATATATTTTCTGCAAACTTGAAACTTTGAAACGTGATGCTGCAACTTTGTCGTGCTGAGGTCAAACAGAATCCAGGGGGGGTCCAGGAAACATAAACTTTCGTGATCATCAGGATCTTCAAGTAAGGCTGGCAAACATAAAAACTCTTTGCAATAACTCATCCAAAAGCTCCAAAAGATCCAAAAGCTAATCCCATCCAAGAACTCCAAAAGCTCCAAAAACATAAAAGAGCACTGATTCTTTGACGCTGTTTTGCAAACTCGAACACTTGTTGACACTGTGTTTTGTGATTTTGATAATCCTCAAGTAATTGACTGGCAAAACTAATTTTCATATCTTGGATGGCTTGTAAGCTCCAAAATCTAAACCCAAGAAGACTTGACTGATATAAGCGTTTTTTTTTGCCAGGATCTGCGGGCATCCTTTACAGCATGCACTAACATTTCGTGCGAACACAGATGTGGTAGCATTTCATGCAAAAATGGATGTTGTAGCTGGTGCATAAAGGAGTGAGAACATGCGCAAGACCAAATGGTAACTGAGATAGCTGAGCTGAAGGCACAAAGGAAGAAGATCAAGAAACTTGCAAAACAGCAGCCTGCTTCTTCTGCATCATCTGAAACACGAAGGCGCCCAGTGGTCAATTTCCAGGATGGTGGTGACTCTGTCCTAGAAGACTTTCGTGCGTGCATTGCCTATGTTATGAACCCCGCATCTCTTACATTTGCAGATGGGTACGCTTCTTTTTACCCAATGACTTTAAGTGTTCTCAAAAGTTTATCTTAAAGGCTTTCAGAGGTTTCACTGCTTTGCCCTCGCTTAAGCTCATTGCCAACTCTTGGAATCTATGGCTTCAGGCACCCTCATGACCAGAAATGGCTATAGGTTAATCATTATTTTGTCGTTTTCTCATACAGCTTTCAGAAAAACCAAATGAGCCTGAGATTCAAGCTCGATAATTTGCATTCTTCCATGATTGGTCGAAACTCAGACAACAACATCAAATGCGAATCTGTCCTGGCGAAGTGGCAGGTATGCACTTTGGATAATTCGTCAGTGGCTCTTCAATCCTGCAGGGCGCCAGACTGCCCCACAGTCCTTAAGAAAAGTTTAAAACAGATTAGTTCGGTTATTACAATTTATCTAAGTTCAAATGAAGGATGACTTTCTATAAAAAACTTTGTAGTAACGATTTACAAACATTCCGGATGATTCACTTGGACCCCGCAGCCTTTTTTATTTAAAGACTTAAAAAAACTATACAACAAAGATTTCTTAATAATATCATGTGTAATCGAGTGTATGATAATGTTTAAAAATAACCATTTGAACCTATGTTTGTGCTTCCGCTGCGCAAGTTTATTTAGGAAGGAAACACGCGTTCGAAAGCTGAAACCTTGCGCAGTGGATTTATCAGGCAGCCCACGAAGGAAGAGTTCCAGGGAAGGTATCCCAAACAAAAAAACCCGTTACAAAAAAAAACGACAGCATTTATCTGTCACCCCTTAAAGTTGGATGCCACCACTCAACTCCATGGCAGCATT
>JGI24539J26755_10000913_pt1 | contig 13837 bp, 11 predicted proteins | sample NorSeaMetagenome_2_FD_26755 | JGI IMG/M metagenome (IMG submission 26755) | reverse complement strand
TCCTATTTGCCGATACAGAAAGTTGTTAAAATAATTACCCGCATAAGTGAATTTTAAAATATTATCACGCCAAAAATTCTCTTAAAAAACTAAAAATATTTCATCAATTTTACTGTTTAGATACCAAAATACAGACTTAATAAAGTTTAAAAAACTTTATCGAAAAAACTAAAAAAATAATTGGGGTTAAATAATATTGTAATTCCTATTCCAAACAAAGCACCACCGATATGAGCGTCATGCCCTATATTATCCGCTCCTTTTTTTGCCATGTAATGTGAATAAAGTAAATATCCTACACCAAACTGCCAGCCAATTATATCAATAAAAAACAATGATATAATTTGATCTGGGTACATCATAATAAAAGAATAAAGCACTGCAGAAGTAGCTCCTGAAGCACCTAAAGCGTTGTAATACTTATTGTCTTGATGTTTTATGTAACTATAAGAACTTGAAACAGCTACCGCTCCAACATAAAGCAAGAAATAGTTTACGCTTCCTTTTAGAGGACCGTTCTCTAAAATGAATTTGGCTTCCACTATTTCACCAAAACGAAAAAGCACAAATGAATTAAATAACAAATGCATCCAATCAGCATGAATTAGGCTGTGAGAAAAAAATCTGTAAACTTCATTTCTATGTTTTATTGCATAAGCATTAAAAATAAGGTTTTGTTTTAACTGATCATCTTCAAAAGCCTTATAGGAAGTTAGAATAGTAATTCCTAAAATAGCATAAGTAATAATTGGTATAATTTCCTGTTCCATATTGCTCTTACCAGTTTCCTTGACTACCTTTCCCTTTGAAAAGGTTAAATTTAATATAATCCAAAGTTTCGTTTGTTGTATCTAAACCGGTTATTTTAGTTTTTTCGGTATCATTCCAATCAACGGTATTCCAATGTCCATTATATATTCCAGAAAACTGATGCATTAATTCGTGTAAATAACCTGCATCTCCTTTTTTTCTAATCCGAAAATTTGCAACAAAGTTTAAAATAGAATTGAATATTTTCTTAACAAGATTAAACAACATCAAACCAGGTACAATTCCAACAATCACACCTACTATAGTTGCAATTATGTAGTTAGATAGCTCTTTATAAAAATAAAATACAAAAAAATTAATGGGAATAAAAAGTATTACCAGACTCCATATGTAAACTATTTTTGAATATAAGCGCATTCTTGAAAATGCCATTGACCTTGGATCAACTCCAAACGAAGCTAAATAAAGTGTCTTTTCTATGTGCGGTTTAAAAACAGCATATGACCTTCTTTTTTGTGAGGAAATTACTTGCCAATTGGCAAGCTGAATCCTTTTTCTATTTAATGTTTTACCTAAACCGTTTTCTATTGCATCTAACCAAGCTAAAACAGTAAAGTAAGAGAATCTCCCTCTAACTTGATACATCATAAACTCAGATGTTGGTTTTTGCTTATTTACCCAAAGAACAAAAGGTATTAAATTAACAAAAAAACCAATTACTATTAACCAAGAAATCCCTTCTAATACAAACATCAACTTTATACTTTCATATTTTCTAATATAATACTATTAGTTCTAGTTTTTATATTTTCACTTCTTATAAAAGTGAAGAAGAATAAAATACACTTAAAACGAGGATAAATCACCAATCGCCTCCGGCTCCATCACCTCCAAAATCTCCATCATTAAAATCCGAGTAACCATGAAACGAATTCCCTAAGTCCCTAAAACCGTAATCAATATATTCAGGACCTAATAAAAAATTATTTTTGGTGTTCTCCCACATTAAATCTTTCCAAAACACACCTAAAAAAAAACCATAAAAATGAGCCATAGAAATCTGATAGTATCCAGCAGTTTTCTTTTTACTTAAGGATATTTCAGCGCTATACTTTAATGAAGAATTAAATATCTTATGGGCTACAAGCCAAAGCGGTGCAGCAGGAATAAAACCTATTACTATTCCAAATAATCGGGCAAAAAAAGAAGAACCTTCTGTTTCCTCTGAAAAACTATAAGCAAATGCATTTAGTATTGATAATAAAATCCCAACATCTAACAAAGCCATAACTTTAGAGTATAAAGGCATACGTCTGAAAGCTGTTGTTGCCATATTTTCCCCAAATGCCTTGTCCTTTAGCAAGCGATGAATCTTCTTTTTATAAACTAACAAAGGAGCATTTCTTCGATCACAATTTTGTTTCCAAATGAATATAATTCGCTTCTCTTTGACAAGTTCTGTTTCTGTTTCGACTTCAATTCTATTAATCAAATCTAAAACATTATCATATGAGTATTTCCCTTCAACATTATACAGAAAAGCTTCCCTAGTCTGCTTTCTTTGTTTAAGCCAATAAATGTAAAAAGGAATGTTAACTAAAAAAATAACATATATAGAAACGGCTAGAAATGACCACATATAGTAAATGTAATCTTTATTTATTTTTCAAAAGAAATTTCATTATCCAACATGTGAATATCATTTTCTTGAAATGGGAAATGAATTTTCAATTGCTCTCCCACCAAAACAATACCTTTGCACAAACCCTCCGAAAATTGAGCATTTTTAAAATCACTCAGAACTACTTCTCTTATTGTGTCCCAATATTGATCACTTACTTTTTCACTAATTCCAATATCTCCAATAACAGCAAATTTTCTATCATTGGTAGAAACATAAAAAAGCACCCCATTTCTTAAGTCAGTCTTATCCATTTTTAATTTCTCAAAAAGGAAAGCAACTCTATTCATTACATCTCCATCGCAAGTATTATCAACATGCAATTTAATTTCGCCTGAAGTTTCATTTTCAGCTTTTTCAATTGCTGCTACAATTTCAGCCTTTACTTCTTCTGTGAATATTTGCGATGCATCCATTATAAATAGGATTTGAACTTCAATAACAACTGAAATTCTTTAAAAGAAAAAAAGCCAATCCTTATGGATTGGCTTTAGTTAATTTACTCTATAATTTCAAGAGATCTATTGATAAACTCTGTTAGATCTTTTCCTTTTAATAAACCTACCGAAAGCAAGGCTAAATCAGTAGCTTGTTTAGCGAGAGTTGTTTGAGCTCCAGCGTCGCCTTCATTCAAAATTTTGCCAACTAAAGCATGATTGGAATTAACTACTAAATTATAGCTTTCAGGCATATTGCCCATAAAACCTCCTTGTCCACCAACTTTTTGCATTTCAGCCATTCTTCGCATAAACTCACTTTGAGTGATTTGAATTGGAGCATCTTTTTCACTTAAGCTTTCAAATTGAACGCTNTATGTTGATGANTTAATTAAACCTTCTATAATTGGCTTTAATTTCTCTTCTTCATCTTTAGAAAGTTTACTTGGTAGTGCTTCCTCTTTAAGAATCAATTTTTCGATAGTATCTGAATCAATTCTAGCAAAAGTAACATCAGCATTAGATTGCTCCAACTTATTAACTAAATGAGAACTTAATGCAGTATCCATAACCAACACATCATATCCTTTTTCTTCAGCTCTTTTAATGGCAGCATGATGAGCGACAGTATCGTGTGTATAAAGAATAATTGTTTTATTTTCTTTGTTTACTTGATTTACTTTTACTTTCTCTAAGTACTCATCAATTAAGAAATATTCAGATTTTACGTTTTTGTAAAGCATGAATTTCTTAGATCTGTCAGCAAATTTCTCATCACTTAACATTCCAAATTCAATAAAAACCTTAATGTCATCCCATTTACTTTCAAAATCACTTCGATCTTTTGTTGCTAATTCTTTTAATTTATCAGCAATTTTCTTTGTAATATGAGATGATATTTTTTTAACATTTTGATCACTTTGTAAATACGATCTNGAAACATTTAATGGAATATCTGGAGAATCTAAAACACCNTGTAATACNGTTAAGAAATCCGGNACAATCCCCTCAACNTGCTCAGTAACGAATACNTGATTACAGTAAAGTTGAATTTTATTTTTCTGAACTTCCATGTTAGGACTCAACTTAGGGAAATATAGAATACCTGTTAAGTTAAATGGATAATCAACATTTAAATGAATGTGGAATAATGGCTCTTCAAAAGACATTGGATACAATTCCTTATAAAAAGTCTTGTAATCTTCGTCAACTAATTCAGATGGAGCTGTAGCCCACGCTGGCTTTGGATTATTAACAATATTGTCAACAGTAATTTTTTCTCCTTCTTTAGCTTCCTCTCCTTCTTTAACTTCTGGAGCTGGTAAAGTTTCTTCCTTTGTCCCAAATTTAACAGAGATTGGTAAAAACTTACAATACTTATTAAGTAGTCCTTGAATCTTAGACTCTTCTAAATANTCTTTAGCATCATCTGAAATATGAAGAATAATATCAGTCCCTCTAGTTTCTTTTTCTTCATCATTTAATTCATAAGAAGTACTACCTTCACAAATCCAACGAGCTCCTGAAGTTCCTTCTTTATATGACTTCGAAAAAACTTCAACTTTATCTGCAACCATAAATGCAGAAAAGAATCCTAAACCAAAATGACCAATAATACCATCTGCTTTATCTTCATATTTCTGAACAAACTCTTCAGCTCCTGAAAACGCAATCTGCGCGATATACTTTTCAATTTCCTCTCCGTTCATTCCTAATCCGCTATCACGAATTGTTAATGTTTTTGCTTCTTTATCTGCAATTACTTCAACGAGTAAGTCTCCTATATCTCCTTTAGCTTCGCCAATTGAAGATAATGTTCTTAGTTTCTGACAAGCATCAACTCCGTTAGAAACTAATTCTCTTAAAAATATTTCTTGATCTGAGTATAAAAACTGCTTGATAATTGGAAAAATATTTTCCGCTTGTACATTAATATTTCCTTGTGCCATTGTATATTGTTTAATGAAAAAATTACTTTATTTCTAACCCTTCTATCAACGTAAGTGCCATTTAAAAAATGATGACAAATTTTCGGTTTTTTTGCCAAAGCACAAAAATTAACTGTCAGTATTGACAGGAATAATTTGAATAAACATAAATTTAGNACAGTTAAACTATCAATTTTCAGTTTTATGCCTTTTTATTGCCTTACTATTTAGCTTTTATTGTTTCTATTATTTAAATTAGTACGTTATATTACTAAAACTAAAATGGGCAAAGCAAACATCATNATAAACAAAACAACTGCTTCTAGATTAGAAGAGGTTGATTTTGATTCTATTCAATTTGGTAAAGAATTTTCTGACCACATGTTTATGGCAGATTACGCTGATGGGGAATGGAAAAATTTTGAAATCCTGCCTTTTCAGGATTTAAAGTTTAATCCTGCCTTTAACTCACTACATTACGGACAAGCTGTATTTGAAGGAATGAAAGCACATTCTAGTGAAAATGGTGAAATAGTTCTTTTCCGTCCACTTGAAAATTTTGCAAGACTAAACCGTTCATGTGAGAGATTATGCATGCCTGGTATTGATCCTGAAATCATGCTTGATGGTTTAAGTAAATTAGTTAATATTGATAAAGAATGGATTCCCAAAACAATAGATGGCGCTTTATATATCCGTCCATTTATTTTTGCTACAGATCAATATATAGGAGTTACAGCCTCTGAAACTTATAAAATGATCATTTTCACTTGTCCGGTTGGAAAGTATTATGACAAAGCTTTAAAAGTAAAAGTAGAGGACGTTTACTCTAGAGCTTGCCCTGGTGGAGTTGGTTATGCAAAAGCTGCAGGTAACTATGCTGCCTCTCTACTTCCTGCTCAAATTGCTGCTAAAGAAGGTTATGACCAATTAATTTGGACAGATTCTAGCGAGCATAAATACATTGAAGAGAGTGGCACAATGAATTTAATGGTAATTATTGATGGGACAATTGTTACGCCACCTGCTGGAGAAACAATACTAGGAGGAATAACAAGAAACTCAGTACTACAAATAGCTAAAGATTTAGGTTACAAGGTTGAAGAACGTCCTCTTACTGTTGACGAAATCATAGAATCTCACAACTCAGGTAAATTAACTGATATGTTTGGAACTGGAACTGCTGTAACTATAACGCACATTTCTGAGTTCGGTAGAAATGGAACTAATTATANGCTCCCGCCTGTTAGTGAAAGATCTATTTCTTTAAAATTAAAGAAAGATTTAGAAGCTATTAAAAGAGGAAGTTTGACNGTTAAACATGACTGGATAATAAAAGTATAATGATATAATTCGAATTAAAAAAAGACCATCTTAAAGATGGTCTTTTTTTTTACCCTTTATTTAATTTTCCCATTAACAAAATACATTTCTAATAAACCTCTATTTTTTGCCTCAATCTCACCTCTAGGTTCTGTTTCAAATTGCTCAGAAACTAAATCATAAGTTGCCTTTGAAATATTTAACCTTCCTGGCTCACTATTACTCTCCATTCTACTCGCTATATTAACAGTGTCACCCCAAATATCATAAGCGAATTTTTTCTTCCCAACTACTCCTGCTATCAACGCTCCTGAATGAACGCCTATCCTTACCTCCCATTCTTTATTTCCTGCCAATCTTCTCTTGGAATTAAAAACACTAATTACTTCAATTAATTCTAAGCCTGCAGTTACGATATTAACGGCATGNAATTTATTTTCTTTGGGAATACCAGAAGCACACATATAGGAATCACCAATTGTTTTGATTTTTTCAAGATTATTCCTTTCCATAACTAAATCAAATTCCCCAAAAATATTATCCAAACATTCCACCAACTCAATTGGATCCATGCTTGTAGACAAGCTCGTAAAACCTTTGAAATCAGTAAATAAAACTGAGGAGTTTTGATACTTTCTTGTTGATGCTGTTCCTTTTAATTTTAATTCTTCAGCAATTCCTTTTGGCAAAATATTTAATAGCAACTCTTCTGATTTATTCTGTTCTATAGTAAGCTCTTGCGTTCGCTTAATTACCGTTTTTTCAAGTTTTTCTTTTTCCTTTTCTAACTTTCGAGTTCTATAGTTTAGGAAAACTAATGTACTAACAACCAAAATCAATATTAAACCTAAAATATAAGTTGGATTATACCAAAATGGCTGAGTTATTGAAAATTCGATTATCAATGGCTCAATACTCCAATCTCCCAATTGTGTTTTTGCATAAACTTTCAAATCATAATCTCCTGACTCTAAATTGAAAATAATATTATCCGAACTTCCAAACTCAGTTATATCCTCATCACCTTCAAGCACATATTTAAATTCAACTTCTTTTGTATTCTTGAGATGAAAAACTTTAACTCTGAAATTTAATTGATTTTTATTGTACGGTAATTTTAAACCTATTGGCAATCCATCTTTTATACGCTCTGAATAATTGCCAATATCCAACATGTCATTTCCATAATACAACCCATTAAAGTGAACTTTAAAGTCTCGTTTTACTCCTTGATATAATTCATCTTCAACCTTAAAAAGTCCTTTAATAGTTCCTATTAACAACTCGTTACTACTACTTAGTATTGCTGAGTTTTTAAAGGATTGTCTTCCAATAAAACCTTCATTAAAACCAAAATATTTTCTTGAAATAACTTTATCGTTTTTTAAAATTAAATGTTGAATTTTCTGATCAACACCTAACCATAATCCATCTTTATTGTCTTTAACTGCAAATCGAATATTCTTATTAGATACTATTGTATCGATAATTGATAAATCATTTGTGATTAAAAAAATTAAATTAGAATTCGTGTAACCTAAAATACCATCATCCCATAACTCTAATGATTCAGTACCTTTTATAAACCATTTACTAGAAAGATTAATCGATCCATTATTTGCTTTTATTTTGTAAATCAATGAATCTGAAACAAACCAATAATAATTATTCAAATGGTAAATTGCATTTATTCTATCATCAATTTGGTGATTAATGTAACTAGTAAATATAGAATCATATCTAAAAACTGAATCTACATTAAAAGCAAAAACTTCATGTTTAGCTGTAAGCCCAAAACAGAGATTGCTATCACCAGCTATATGCGTTATTTTATTACTTTTGAAAATTCCATTATAAGAGTCCAAAACCTCTACAACTTCATTATTTATTAGTAGATTAATACCATCGTCTGTTCCAACTAAAGTGCTTAATGAATCAATATGTACAATTGCATTTATATAATCACTAGAGAGTCCTTCCTTAACACTTACACTAATAATTGATGTATCAGTTAATACATTTATACCTGCTCCATAAACCCCCAACCATATCGATGAATCAAAGTTGCTCTCTTTAACATAAGAGATAGCATCATCGGTTAAACCATGAGAATTCTTTTGTAAGGTAAAGTACTCGTTAAAAAGCATATTTACTCCTCCAAAATAAGTCCCTATCCAAATTGCTCCTGAAATATCTTCATACAAACACCTAATTCTATTATTTGAAAGTCCATTTTTTTGCGTAAACCACTTTGTTTTAAAATGCTTTTCTTTAAGATTTTGCACTTCCAATTTACCAACTCCATTTCTAGTTCCTATCCAAACATTATTTAAGCGATCAATTAAAACTGATTTTATACGAAGTTGTTTTAATCCATCAGAAATCCCAACATTTACAATCGTATCTCTTAATTCAACACTCAATCCGTTAACTGTCCCAATCCAAACATTCCCTTTATTATCTTCAGCCAATGAAAGAATTTTATTACTAACTAAACCATTATTTTTGGTGACATTCCTTTTTAACTTTAATCCATCAAAAATTGAAACACCTTTATCAGTCCCAATCCAAACGTTTCCATTTGACCTTAATAGTAAGGTTTTAACATTATTACTTAAAACTCCTGCTTTCTTATTAATTACTTTAATTAGCTTGCCATCATCTAAAACAGCAACTCCTCCACCTATTGTACCTACCCAAATTCGTCCTTCAAAATCCTCAACAAAGCTCCTGATGTGGTTTGAAGGCAAACCTTCATTTATAGTTATCTTCTTTTCAAAACCATGATCAAATAACGTAATACCCTCGTATGAAGAGCCTACCCACATTTCATCTGTAGAAGATTTAAAAATGGATCTTATATCCTTGCCTATATTTAATTCGCTATGAAGATTACGAAATGAATAACCATCGTATATAACAACTCCTCCTGTTTCTAAACCAATCCAAAGTTCTCCATTAGGAGCCTCCTGAATACAATACAAACCGGGTTCAGCAAGCCCTTCCTCGATAGAAAATCTTTTGAAATTATAATTTTGTCCAAGAATTGGTAAACAAAAAATTAAAAACGAAAGAAATAGAATATTAAATCGCATATTTAATATTAAGTTACGTTTTTGAAAGTAATTGAACAAAGTAATAAGGTTAGCGTTTCTTAAAAAGAATAGTGATTAAGATTGATGGTCCATTGTAAATAAGAAATCTTCGACAATTACTTTTAAATTCTTCAAGCAACTATCATTTTTAACCAAATAATATGGAGTTCCTTCTGCTTGCACTGTTGATATAACTTCTATTTCTCTTTGAGCTGAAACAACAATTATTTTAGTCTTAGGACTAATTTTCTTAATCTCTTTTATCAAATCTAATCCGTAGATATCAGGTAAATTTAAATCCACAATTGCCACGCTTGGTTTTTCAGAAATTTTATCCATTAATTCTGATCCTGTCTTAAAATGAATCATTTCCAAATTCTTGACATTACTAAGCGCCAGCCTTAATAAAAAACCTTCCGTGGGATTATCTTCAATTAAAAATACTTTATGCTTCATATTTAATATCGTAATTTGATAAAATGTATAATACTAGGTCATCGTAATTCTTAACAACTTCATTTGCCAATGGAACTATTTCATCATACTTCCCAACAAGAATATCATCATTTAATAGTTTACAAACCTCAAATAACGAATTTGCTCCAATCGTACCGCATAAACCCTTTAGCGTATGCACATCGAATTTTAATTTCTCCCAATTAGACGAATCGGCTGCAGTTTTTATACCTCCTGAAAGCTGTTTGCCATCCGCGATGAAAGACTCAAACAATTCAATAAGAATCGATTCATCACCTCCAGCCAGCTTTAAAAGCTCAGCTATAGTTTTCTTACTTAAGGGATCCATTTAAATCGTTTTGAAACTTTACGGTTAACACTTTAAAAAGTTTTATGAAATTAAATTAAAAAAATTCATAAAAACATATTGTTGCAAAATAAAATTCTTACTAGTATCCTGTGCAACTTTAAAGATATTTTATCAAATATGAGATTTAATTAATCGATATATTTTGAAGTCAATAATTTATATTTCCATGTCTTAAAATCATTAATATAATAAGGCTGAAATAAAAGAGGTGTTTTTTATCTAAATAAGTAAATAACATAATATCAACCCGTTCTAAATCCATTTTATTTGATGACACAAAAAAACCATAAATGATTTTAAATTTATTCGTTTGATAAAAAAAAACAGTAACCTGCTAGCAGAATTAGTAGTACTATAAAATGATTAATAAATCAAACCACAAAAACAATGGAAACTTTAAACATTCCTGCAACAGAAGATACGCCTGAAGTAATTCTGGATGCCTCAGGGAAATTTCTGTTTAGTGGTAAATCGTTACCCGAAGACGTAACATCATTTTATGATCCAATAATTGACTGGATAGAAGTTTATGGCCAAAACCCACTTAAAGCCTCTATTTTTAAATTTAAATTCACTTATTTCAATCAAGAATCTTCAAAAATAATATTAGATATTCTTATGAAACTAGAGTTCCTTAGTGAAAGCGGCGAAGATGTTAAAGTTGAATGGCATTACGAAGAAGAAGATGAGGAAATGGAAGAAGCTGGAGAAGAATACTCTTATATTGTTGAAGTACCATTTGAAATGATAGCATACGAAGATTAGTTTTAATAACTAGAAACTTCATTTTTAAGTATTCACACAAATTGTGTCAATGAAACATGACAATTAATAATTATCTTTTTAAAGGAAGTATTTTAACCTTATCTGCAATTGTTTTTCTCAAAACGAATGTTATTTCCCAGCATACTATTTTGATGAAAAATGACACATCAAAAGTTATTAATTCTAACGATTTTGAAACACAGTTTTCCAAGAGTATTTTTAGAGATCAAAAATTATGTATTATCCAAAAAAGACAGTCAAACATTCCAATATCTTCACAGTCTGTTAAAAAAGAAAATCTCATTAATCCTTCTAAATCAGGTAGATTATCATATACAACTTATAATGCATATTTACTTTTAGAAGATAAGCGCAGAAAATGGGACTCAACAGCTGTAACAGTAAACGTGTTTAAAAAGAAAGAAGTTGAGCTAGAAATAGCTAATAACTTCTTATACAGATTGAATGAAGATTTTTGTGTCAGTAAAACAATAGAAAAAGGACCCGGTTATATATATCTATTTGATTTCGGACATAAATTTTCAACATTAAACGGTAACACTTTGAATGAAGATCAAACAGTATTATCAAAGAATAAATATTTTCAAAAGGAAATTTCAAAAAACAACCATAAAAAGTTAGTCTGGGAAGATAAATATGAAAAAGGAGAGAATTCTAAAAAGAAATCTCAAAAACATTTAGAAACTCATAACCAAAACAGTAATATTATTGCTATTTATCTAGAGCATAAAACGCCTCATCAATTAGATAAATTTAAGAAATCTGCCCCTATCAGATCTGAAACTAATTATAAATCAATAAATATAATCACAGAAGGTTTAATTCAGTCAAATGGAAAAAACATTTCAAAAACAAGAATAAGAATATCAAGAGAAGGGAAGTTTTACAGAGATCTATTTACAGATACTAAGGGAAGATTTAAAATAATTTTAAATAGAAATGAACTTTATCAAATTGAAGCTATCAAAAATGAATATAATATCGAGAAACGAACAATTGTCCCTGGACAAATGGCTTCTAGTCCAAAAGGAATATTCTTAACCTTTGAGCTTAAAAAAGAGAACCCTGATAATAACCTAACTAGTCCTAAGTTAGAAATACATGAAAATTTTGATTCTGATTTCACAAAAACACCTCATCAAAAAAAAAGCATCGAAATTTTAGGTNTAGTTNTCAAAGAGAATAAATNAGTTATTAATGCTGATATTAGAATTTTTGAAAAGAACAAATTAATATTGAATACAAAGAGTAATAACGAAGGTGAATTTTCGATCGTGTTACCAATAAATAAAAAATATACTTTTAGAATCTCAAAAGAAAACTACAAAAGTGAACTCATAGATTTTGANCCAAAGATTGTCAAACAGNACAATCAATTACCAATANCATTTAAATTAAAAAAGTTCAAGGAAAAAAATGATCCTGATGGAAAAATTCATTTCATTGTGAACGTTACTTCTAAAGGAAAAGCATTACAAAATGTTAATGCAGAAATATTCATTGAAGGGGATGAATTTATTAATTTAAAAACAAATGAATTTGGGCGTTTTACCACCAATATATCTCTTGATAACTTATATACCTTAATTCTCAAAAAAGAAGATTATTATAGCAACCAAATATCATTCTTTCCAAATCAAAAAAAAAAGACAGACACATTGATTTTGAATTTTGATATGCCTATCAGAAATTCAGTAATAAAAAGAGGGATAGTTACGGCAAATTACAGACCTATTAACAAAGCTGAAATACAAATTTATGAAGATGGAATTTTAATTAAAAGCAGTTTAACTGACGAATTCGGAGCGTTTAAAATTGAACTTCGATCGAACCAAGAATACAACTTAATAATTAATAAAATTAACTACTTCAATAAAGAACTTAAAGTATCAACATTAAACGAGAAAGGGGAAAGCGATGTGAATATTTATGCTAAAATAGAACAGTTTCAAACGAACCAACACAAAAGAATAGAAAACATATTTTTCGAGCAAAAAAAATCGGGCATTAATTTTTTCACAAAACAAGGTTTAAATAGATTATCCAATTTCTTAAAGGCTAATCCAAAAATTGAAGAAATTGAAATAAATGTACATACTGACAATAGAGGTAGTAAATCATTCAATAAAAAACTATCTCAAAAACGTGCCGAGGCATGTGCGAAATATTTAATATCTACTGGAATTCCAGAATACAAATTAAAAGTTAGAGGATATGGAGAAACCAGACCAATTATTGAATCTCCATTAAACGAGGATGAGCATTATATAAACAGTAGAGTTGAATTTAAAATTACAAAAATTAAAAAATAAATTTTTTCTATTTGTCTTAATTAAGAGTTTAAAACCAAGATTAGTTATAAATAAGAAGATTGTTTTATCTGTTAAATCTTATTTAATACTGAGAAATCCGAACATTATCTCCTAATAATAGTTAGGCACCGAGAACATTAAACAGAAGAGTATAGTTTACTGGATAATAAGTGAAAGTTATTTTACAATTACTTTCCAATTGTAATTTACTCCATTTATTATAGTAAATACTATGTAAATACCAGAACTAAAGTTAGATGTATCAATTCTTATATTTTCCTTCTGCGCTACAACAAATTTCTTAACTGTTTTTCCGTTTGCACTGATAATGTTTATTTTTGCATTAACGGCTGAAGTATTTGTGATTTTAATATAATTTTCTGAGAAATATGAGTACACGAATATCTCATTTTGAGAATTCGATTCATAAATCACTCTATTAGTGGCTGAAATAAACTGACCAAATGAGTCTATTTCATAATTTGACAAATTTCCTAATGCATTCGGATTACTAGAATTTAAAGCGATTAAGTTATGCTCTACATAATCCTTGTAGACATCTGTAATAATTATGTTGTCACTTATTCCTCCTCCCATTCCTGAAGCGATTAACGATATATTGTCAAATTTATGTAACATAGCAAATGAGACACCTTTAGAAGCCCCTAAGTCTCCAGC
>JGI24539J26755_10000910_pt1 | contig 13857 bp, 13 predicted proteins | sample NorSeaMetagenome_2_FD_26755 | JGI IMG/M metagenome (IMG submission 26755) | reverse complement strand
AAGAACTTTCCCAGCAAGCTGATGAAGAACAAAACGTAATTATGGTGCCTGCTTTTGTAGGTTTGGGTGCGCCTTATTGGAACGCCGAATGTCGTGGGGCTGTGTATGGTTTGACAAGAAATACTGGTGCACCAGAAATTGCAAAGGCAGCTCTTGAAAGTGTTGGATTTCAAACGCGTGATTTACTTGAAGCTATGTCAGCTGATTGGAAAATGACAGGAGTTAGTCCTACNCTTAGAGTTGATGGGGGTATGAGTACAAGTGATTGGACGATGCAGTTTCTGTCTGACATCATAAACGCACCAGTAGACCGACCAGAAATCATTGAAACAACGGCTTTGGGAGTAGCTTGGTTGGCTGGAATGCATATAGGTGTCTATCCTAACCTAGAAGACTTTTCATCTAAGTGGACAAAAGAAAGAGAGTTCAAGCCAAGTATGGATGAAGAATGTCGTAATACAAAGTATTTAGCCTGGAAAAGAGCAGTTAAATCAACACTTGAAGCATAGATTAATGTAAAAGACATCAAAACATTTGAGGAAGTGATTTATGGATTTTCATCANACATATAGCGCACGACTGGCAACTCGNTTAGCATTTTTTGCTGCAGGNTTTGCAATGGGATGCTGTGCGCCATTTTTTCCATTTATCAAAGAAAATGTAAGTGCTGATAAAAGTGAGTTTGGGCTTTTGTTATTATGCCTTGGAATTGGGGCTATTATNGCTATGCCAATAACGGGTATTATTTCTGCGAAAAGAGGATCAAAGCCTATGATTTTATTAGGTGGATTTGTTATGGCCCTCTTGATACCGGTTTTGGTAATTGTAGAAACCCAATTTATTTTAGCTATTATAATATTTCTACTTGGAGCGTCATTGGGTACTTTGGATGTAGCAATGAATGTTCATGCAGTTGAAGTCGAAAAAATAGAAAAACGATCTCTAATGTCAAATTTTCATGCACAATTTAGTATTGGTGGGTTGGCTGGTGCTGGATTAATGACTGTATTTTTATTTTTTGAAACTTCTCTTTTGTCTTCATCAGTTATTGCTGCAAGTATAACTTTTATTACAATGACTTTAACAGTGAAGCGCCTCCTAAATGTGAGTACAGTTAAGAAAACTAAATTTATGCTCCCAAAAGGAGTGGTTATATTATTGGCCATATTTGCAGCAATTATTTTTTTAGTAGAAGGGGCTGTTGTTGATTGGGGTGCTTTATTGATTATTGATCGTGAACTCACTGCACCTAAAAGTGCAGGTATTGGTTATATTCTTTTTTCTATTGCTATGGTTGTAGCTCGCCTTTTAGGAGACGAAATTGTTAAGACAATAGGAGAATTTAAGGTTCTTATATTTGGTGTGGTTATTACAATTTTAGGAATATTAATAATCGTTTTATCGAATATAACTATAATAGCACTGAGTGGATTTATGTTTATTGGATTGGGTGTGGCAAATCTTGTTCCAATATTTTTTAGTGCTGCCGGAAGACAAACAGTTATGCCACCCGCCATTGCAATTGCTTCTGTAACGACAACTGGTTACGCCGGAATATTGCTTGGACCAGTGATTATTGGTTATTTTGCTGAAAAAACTTCATTATCCATTGGATTTAGCATACTTATACCGCTTGTAGTATTAATAGTTGTTTTTTCACGTAAGATATCTACAAATTAAATGAGAATTTTCAATAAATTTGTATGATTAACTTTCTGATGTTTTATTAGCAATTTTTTCTAACATGTGCATGCTTAAGGCAACTGCTGGACCAATTCCAAAAGCAAATATTATGGTTCCAATTCCTACAATACCACCAAGGTTCCATCCAATAAAAATAACTGTTATTTCAATTCCACTTCTAACCCATGCGATTGGAAAATTTGTTAATTTTTGCAATCCGGTCATTAATCCATCTCTGGGCCCAGGACCTAAATTGGCTATAAGATATAATGCGCCACCAAAGCCTGTAACTAAAACGCCAAGTATTGCTTCTGCAATTTTTAACAAAGGATTTTCAAAAGTTGGAAGAATAGGTAATATATACTCAAATACTAATGCAATTATTATTGCATTTAGAATGGTGCCAATGCCAGGAACCTGTTTAAGAGGTATCCAACAAAAAAGTACAATTAAACTTATAATGAATGTGGAATATCCAATACTCCAACTAGTGACTTGAGTAAGCCCTTGAGCAAGTACAGTCCAAGGGCTGACGCCAGCGCCTGAAGCAACCAATAGTGCTTCACCTAATCCAAAAAGTACCAAGCCAATAACTAAGAATAATACTGAGATTGGAGGAGGGGATATTGTAAGCGCCTTTGGGGAACTCCAAAAAAGCTTTGGTACACTCTTAACTGATAAAAATTTTGGTTTTCTTACAATCATTCTTGATACCTATGAGCTTTAAATATTATTGTAATATATAGCTTACACAATAATATGCTTATTATTAAGCACCATCCCATCGTCTTAACATCCAATACCATTGTTCTGGATTTGAAATAATTCTTTTTGAAAGGCTATCATTAAAATTACGTGTCATTGTTAAGCTATCTGTGTGAGGGATAGGTTCTTCAAACTCTACCTTAAATTCGTTTTTATCATCAATTCGGATACCATAAGCCGGTATCATTGGAATATTGTATTTCAGTGCTAATTGGGCTGCAGAAAGTGAGGTAAGCGCGTCTAGACCTAGAAATGGTATCCTAGTTCCTTCTGATACTTTTTCATCGAGTAAAATTGACATTATACCTCCATCTCGAAGGTGTTTTACTAATGCTCTTGTGCCTTTTTTACCTGTTTCTAGTATTGGAAGACCGCCTTCTTTGATTCCAGCTAATAATCTTCTTTGATAATGTCTATTGGTATTCGGTCTATATACTGCGCCACTTTCAAGTCCATTTATCTTCAATGCAGCTCGTATTGCTTCCCATTGCCCAAAGTGGCCAGAAACTATGATTGCTCCCTTGCCAGTTGCGTAAGCGTCTTTTAATGCGTCTAATCCCGGCCCAGAAACTTTAAATTTNTGTGTAAATGTGTGAAATTCAGAAAGATGGTATATTTCAAATAAAGTACGGCCCATATTCCGGCCCATTTCACGACCTAAATTATTCCTAGCTTTTCGTTTCATATTTGGAAAAGCTTTTTTTGCCTCCCTATCAAATCGTCGTCTTGCTATTGGAAACCATCTGATTACAACGCTAAATGTTGTTCCTAATGCTCTAGAGCGGATGTCAAATGCACGCCACTTAAAACAGTTAGAGCTGACCACAAAGGAAAATATCTTGCGTGACCGAAAATTGATTTGAGATATCTAAGAATCATAATTCTGTATGATAGTGTTATTCAATAAAGCCAATAACAAAATTAATTTTATCGATTTTAGATTTGTTAAATTTTCATGTTAGCTAAAGTGTGCTCTAGGCCTTTTCTTATGTGTATTTCAAGAGCTTCTATTGCCTTTGATGAATTGCGTGAGAGTGCAGCATCAAATATCTGTTGGTGTTCTAATGCAGCGTCTTTTCCTCTATCTGTTATTACAAGCATTTGGTACCGTAAATATTTGTCAAATATTATTGCATGAAGTGACATTAAGTTTTGAGAATTACACGCTTCAATCGATGTTTTGTGAAATTCCCAATCATATCTTTTCCAAGTTTCTTTTTGAGAATAATCACCAGATAACATTTTTTGTTCAATCAATTTTAATTTGTGATGAGCGGCTACTAAATTACCTTCCCAGTCAGCGTTACCATTTTCAATTGAGGTTTTAAGGGCCGAGCATTCTAAAAGTATTCTCAGATTTGCAATTTCAGCTAAGTCTTCACGAGATACAGAACGAACAAAGAATCCACGTTGTTCAGCAGCTTCAACGAAACCATCACTTGATAATCGATTTAATGTTTCTCGCAAAGTTGATACGCTTGCGTCGTACTGTTTTTTGAGCCCATCAAGTTTCAACTTACTACCTGGGGCTAAGTTCCCATAAATAATATCTTTTTTGATGTGTTCATATGTACTGGAGCCTACAGTATTAATAATTTTTGTCATAAATTTCTCAAATAACATGTTAATATTTTTATTAATATACAATTATATGATACTTCTCAACAAGATATAATAAATGATTTTATAAAAAATATCATATATTATTGCGAATCTAAATTCTTTAATGTAGCTTCAGATAATTAATTATTTTCCAGGGATACTAATGACAAATATTATTAAGCTTGCTGTTGTTGGTGCTGGGTTGGTAGGGCAAAGACACATTAATGCGATTTCAAAGCAAAAAGATGTCAATTTAGTTGCGATTGTAGAACCAAACCCTACAGAAGACATAAACTCCCTAGATATACCCTGCTTCTCAAATTTGAACGAAATGTTTGCAGCTATATCTCCTGATGGAGTAATATTGTCTACTCCAACACCATTACATGTATCTCAAGGTTTGGAATGTATTGAAAAATCTTGCCCTGTATTAGTTGAAAAACCATTAGCCACGTCTGCTATTCAAGCAAAAATTTTAACTGATGCAGCCGAGCATGCATCAGTCCCATTGCTTGTGGGGCACCACAGACGGCATAATCCATTAATTCAAAAGGCAAAGGAATTAATAGTCAGTGGGGAAATTGGTAATATTAGAGCTCTACAGGCAACATGTTGGTTTTATAAGCCAGATGAATATTTTGATATTGCGCCATGGAGAACGCAAAAAGGTGCAGGTCCTATTTCAGTTAATTTAGTGCATGATATTGACCTTATGAGATATTTTTGTGGAGAAATCATCTCTGTTCAAGCTCAAATGGCGCCTTCAATTAGAGGCTTTGATAACGAAGATTTAGCTGCTGCAGTTTTAAAGTTTGAAAATGGAGTTATTGGAACTGTTACTGTGTCTGATAGTATTGTGTCACCATGGAGCTGGGAATTAACTTCTCGAGAATATCCAATATATCCAATGACTTCTGAGTCTTGTTATATGATAGGTGGTTCACAAGGTTCTCTTTCAGTTCCAGATTTAAAAGTTTGGTCACACAAAGGAGAAAGAAATTGGTGGAACCCAATTTCTGGAACAATTACACCTAGAGATGCTTCAGATCCATTAATTAATCAAATAACTAATTTTGCTGATGTAATACGTGGTGAGACAGCTGCATTAGTTACTGGTCTTGATGGTTTAAAAACTCTTTTAGTAATCGAAGCAATTCAAAAAGCTGCTCAAACACAAAGTTTAATTGAAGTTGTTAATCCTTCAAAAATTTCAACAAATGGAGTTGCAGCGCAATAATATCATATATTTTACAAAATATATTGTATTTTAATAAAGCTATGATATAGCTTAAATAGAAACACTGCTATTGAGGCAGTTTAACAGTCTGGGAGGACAAAAATGAAAGTTAACTATACACGTCGTATTGCTGTAGCTGCTTTAATGGCTGCAAGCGTATCAACTGGTATGCCAGCTTTGGCTGATGGGCATTCTAAAGTTCAATTGCGTATGGCAACATCAGGAACTGAAACAGATCAAAGATCTATAGCAATGGCAAATGTATTTGCTCCATTGGTTGGAACTTTTGCAAGCTTTGAACCAAGCTATAATAGTACAATTTTTGCTCAGGGAACAGAACTTGATGCTATAAGCCGTGGTAATTTAGAAATGTCTATAACATCAGCTCAAGAATTAGCACAATTCTTCCCAGAATTCTCAATTTTTACAGCTGGATATGTTCACCAAGATGCTGATCACCAAGTAGCAGTTTTTAATGACCCTCTAATGGACCCGTTTAAAGCAAAAGTTGAAAATGAACTAGGTGTTAAACTTTTATCAGTAATGTATTTGGGTAGACGTCAAGTAAACTTGAGACAGACAAAAGATGAGCTTACAGTAAATAAGCCTTCAGATTTAGCTGGTGTTAATTTACGTATGCCTGGTACAGATGCATGGCAGTTTTTAGGTAAAGCACTTGGTGCAGCACCTACTCCTATGGCATTTTCTGAAGTATACACAGCACTTTCAACAGGTGCAGTAGATGGACAAGATAATCCATTACCTACTGTTGTAGATAAAAAATTCTATGAAGTAACTAATCAAATTGTTTTGACATCTCACCTAGTTGACTTAAACTACATCGCTATGAGTGCAGAAACATTCAACTCAATGACAGCAGAGCAACAAGTTGCGGTTCAAGCTGCTGCTGATGCTGCCGCTGCATCAGGTCGTAAGATTCAACTAGAGTTAGAAGGTAGTTTAGTTGCATTTTTAGAAGAGCAGGGAATGGAAGTTTATGAGCCAGATACAGCTGCTTTCCGCAATCAAGTGCAGTCAATGTACTTAGATAGTGAATTTGCTGCAACATGGCCTGCAGGAGTTCTTGAGAAAGTAAACGCATTGGGTAAATAATCCAATAAAATTTTGGGAGAACATTAAATGCGCAAACTCATTAAAGGGTTCTCTCAAGTTACAAAAGCAATTGCTGGCGGTTTACTGGCAGCAATTTTTTTAACCTTTCTTTTACAAATATTATTAAGATATTTTTTTACTCCAGCTGGTTGGACACTGGAGCTCATCGGAATTTTGTGGGTTTGGTTGATATTCTTTTCTTGTGCTTTTGTTGTAAGAGAGTCAGATCATGTGAAGTTTGATATTCTTTACTTAGCTATGCCATTAAGAATTAGAAAGATTATGGCAATTATAAGTGCATTTTCAATAGTAATTGGAATGATTTATATTTACTTACCCACATGGGATTATATCGATTGGATGAAAATACGTAAAACTTCCACTGTAAAAAATCCTTTTACAGGTGCAAAAATTCCTATGAGAGATGTTTTTTCTATATATGCTATTTTTATGATTGCTGTGGGCGCAAGATACGCTTGGATGATTAGAAATATTTTTAAAAATGGACCTCCAAAAACAGAACTAGAAATTACTCTTGAAGAGCAAAGTTCGGAAAAGAGGAATGTACCGTGAGTTTTGAACTTGCCTCATGTTTGGTGACACTATTCCTATTGGCTGGAATAGGAACTCCAATTGGCTACTCAATAATGTTGGCTTCTGTAGTATACCTTGGGTTTTCAGGTCTTGACGTTGCTTTAGCTGGTGAGAAAATTTTACAAGGGTTTTATTTGAGTACTATCCTCATTGCAGTGCCATTATTTATTGTTGCAGCAAATATTATGAATGCTGGAACTATAACTGATAGATTATTAAATTTTTGCGTAGCTGCAGTAGGACGTTTCAAAGGTGGGCTTGGGCATGTAAATGTTGTGGCTTCTTTAATTTTTTCTGGGATGTCTGGCTCAGCTGTTGCGGATGCCGCTGGAATTGGAAAAATAATCATTGAAATGATGACTAAAGATAACAGGTATACGCGCGGCTATGCAGCAGCTATTACTGCTGCATCAGCAACAATTGGGCCTATAATTCCACCATCTATTCCAATGGTTTTATATGCTTTAGTTTCAAAAGCATCAATTGGTTCACTCTTTTTAGCGGGTATTCTACCTGGATTAATTATGGGTCTTGTCCTAATGATTATGAATTATTACATGGCGGGCAAACGAGGCTTTGCAATGGAAGATCCAATTCCTTTAAGAGAGCTTCCAAGAAAAACAGCAAATGCTTTCCCAGCACTACTAATGCCTGTAATATTATTATATGGTATTTATGGTGGTGTGACGACACCAACTGAAGCTGCAGCAATAGCCGCATTTTATGCATTATTGCTTGCTGGACTGTTTTATAAAGCCTTATCATTTAAGGACACTGTTCAATGTTTTTGTAGAAAGTGCACGTTCATCTGCATCTGTCGGCATTGTTATTGGCGGTGCTTTTATATTAAACTTCATAGTTATATCTGAGCAAATACCACAATCTATTGCGATGCTTTTAGAAGGTACTGATGTAAACCCAATTGTATTTTTAATTGTTGTGAATTTATTGATCTTAGCGTTAGGCTGNATTCTGGATGCAACAACAATTATATTAGTAATAGTTCCACTTTTTATACCAACATGTGAAGTTTTAGGTATTGATCTAGTACATTTTGGTGTTCTTGTTGTNGTAAACTCAATGATTGGACTAATAACCCCACCTTATGGTATACTNTTATTTGTAATAAATGCAGTTACAGATATTCCTTTAAGAGAGATTATATCAGAAATTTGGGCATTTCTGGTAATTTTAATAGCTGCACTTTTAATCATGTTGTTAGTTCCAGATTTAGTACTTTGGTTACCTAGAGTATTTGGTTATCAAGGCTAGTCTTGTGCTCTGTATATCTAGTAATACTGTTAAAGGTAATTTTGAAGAAAAATTGAAATTAATTTCAGAGTCCAATTTCAATTTTGTTGAAATTTGTAGTTTTGATATATTACAATTTCAAAATAAAACTGAAGAAATTTTGGGCATAATTGCAGGTGCAAATTTAAGAATAGCAGCATTTAATTTTCAAAATAAAGTATATTCAAAAAAAGATATTCTAGTAGCAGCAAAATTTTCAATTTCTATAAATTCACCTATTCTAATTTTAAATATATCTGACCCTAAACAAATAGTTATACCAGATCTTGATTTGATTGGTGATTTGAAGATTGCTTTACTTCCAACTCGTGAATGTGAGNTTGCAACAATTCAGTATATACATAAAATCAATCATCCAAATCTTGGTGTTGCTTTAAATAGTGCAAATGTTTTGGGAGATGGATCACGACCCGCAAGATTACGTGATTTAAAGATTTCAAAATTATTCTATNTCCAACTTGCTGATGGAGTAAATGGACATTTGTTACCAAAGCTTGGCGAACTAAATTTGGAAGCTTTTATAAAAATATTAAGTCGATTTGGGTATGATGGTACTTGGTGCATTTCTNTAAAAGAAAAAAACTGTCCAAGTACGGCAAGTGCATATAGATCCTTGTTGAATATTTTGAATGATGTTTCAATTTCAGAACCATNAGCAAAGTTTGACATACCATTAATTCCTTCCAGGGTTCGAGCGAACTGGCATTGAATTTATAGAATTTGCAGTAGATGAAAATGCATCAAATGAATTAACAAAAATGTTATTAAGNATGTCATTTCGTAAAGAGCGAATACATCTTAGTAAAGANGTTGTTCTTTGGCGGCAGGGTGCAATCAANATTGTCGTAAACAAAGAGAAATATGGGTATGCTCGTGANGCATTTGAAGNNCATGGAGCTATTGTTTGTGACATGGGACTTCGAGTGCAAAATGCAGATGAAACGGTTTCCAGAGCAAAATCTCTNGGGTCAAANTCATTTATTCAAAATGTGGGCTTAGGCGAATTAAATATTCCGGCTGTTCGAGGGGTAGGTGGTACTATTGTGCATTTTATCGATGAAAACTCTGATTTGCATAGGGTATGGGACATCGAATTTGACAGGACAAATGATGTTGATGCTATACAACCTATTGGTTTGCGACGTATCGACCATATCGCACAAACCATGAGATTTGATGAAATGCAAGATTGGTTACTGTATTATATTTCAACTTTCGAAATGGATAAATCTTCAATAGTAAATGTTAATGACCCATCTGGAATTATTTTAAGCCAAGCTATTGAAAGTCCTGAAGGTGAAGTGCGTTTAAATCTAAATGCATCAGAAGATTTAAATACATTTGCTGGGTTATTTGTTGAAGATAAATTTGGAGCAGGTGTACAACATATAGCTTTTGCTTCNGATGATATTTTTGAAAGTGCAAATTTATTGAGAATAAATGGCTTTGAAAGCTTAGCTATTCCANCTGGTTACTATGAAGAAACAAAAAACAAATTTAACCTAAATGATACATTCATAGCTCAATTAAAAAAACANAATATTTTGTATGACCAAGATGGAAACAGCGAATATTTTCAAATTTATAGTAAAAATTTATTTGATGGTTTCTTTTTTGAAATAGTACAAAGAAAAAATGGCTATTCTGGATATGGTGCACGTAATGCATCTGTTCGATTATCTTCTCAAACTATATTGCAGCAAGCTTAAAAAGGGAAACATACCATGGTAAACGATGCTGATGAAATACGAAATTGGTGGAGCACATCAATAATTGATATGTCTCCAGGAAAAATTTCTTTTAGAGGAAATNAAATTGAAAATTTGATAGGAAATGTATCATTTCCACAGATGATTTGGATGATGGTAAGAGGTGGATTGCCTACAAATGAAGAGGCTTCATTATTTGAGGCTGCATTAGTAGCTGGAGTTGACCATGGGCCTCAAGCACCTTCTATAGCTGCAGCTAGAATGGCTGCAACATGTGGGGTCGGGATTAACAACGCAATGGCTACAGGGATCAATATGTTAGGGGACATTCATGGTGGCGCCGGAGAGCAATGTGCGGAACTATTTTATAAGATATCATCAAGAATTGATAATGGTGCAAAATTTGACACTGCTATTGAAGACGGGTTGTGTGAATGGAAAAGTGTTAATGGTAAAATTATTAGTGGATACGGCCATAGATTTCACAAACCAATTGACCCAAGAGCTCCACGCCTAATGGAATTAGTACGTTCAGCTGCAAAAGATAATATTGTATCTGGAAAATACGCAGATATTGCTGAAGCTATCCAATCTCATTTAAGCATTAAAAAAGATATTGCTATGAATATAGACGGCGCAACAGCTGTTATATTTTGTGAATTAGAATTCCCCGCCCCCTTATCTCGAGGACTTTTTTGTTTGTCGAGAAGTGTTGGAATCCTATCGCATGCTTGGGAGCAAATCGAACAAGGTGGAAGAAATAAGGGCCCGATGCCAACAAAGTTTTTACCAAAATATATATCTAAGAATATTTAAAATATATATGNTAAATATTATAATATCATAGATTTTATAATAAATATTATGTTATACCTAATGTAAGATATATTTAGGTGATTCATAATGACTGAAGTTACTCATGATCCATTGTACTCTTTGGCACATTTAACATTGATAAATGCTACTACACCGGAATTGATATATATTGCTGACCGCGCTGGTTATGATGCAGTAAGCCCTCGATTTATACCTATGAATGTCCCTGGAGAATTCAAACAATCTCCAATTGATAGCCAAATGATCGCAGCTACAAAGATTGCTCTAAAAACTACAGGCATTAAAGTCTTAGATATAGAATTAGCACGTATTACTGAAGATTGTGATCCACGTAACTTTGATAGAGCCTTAGAGCTTGGTGGTGAATTAGGCGCAAAGCGTATGATAATGAGTGCATGGACTACAGATCGTAATGATAGAAACTTCATTTTAGATTGTTTTTCTGAGACTTGTGAAATTGCTTATCAATATGGCCTTAGTGTTGATCTAGAATTCCCATCTTTTTCTCGTTTGAGAACTTTAGATGAAGCATTGGATATAGTTCGTGCAGCAAAACAGCCCAACGGTGGTATCTTAGTTGATACATTATACCTTCATTTAAGTCGTGTAGATTTGGCTGAATTACTTCACGTACCTGGCGAATTTTTAAATTTTCTACATATATCTGATGCATTGCCGGGTATCGCAGATACTAAACAGGGAATGATTCAGCTCGCAAGAGATGCGCGATTATATCCAAGTGAAGGTTGTATTGATTTTAAGGGGATAATTGAACGAATGCCTCCTGTGGATTACTCAATAGAGCTACCAAATCAATCTAGAATTAATGAACTTGGATATGAAGAACATGCTCGACGATGTTTACAACATGCTAAGCGTACTTTTGGACATGTGAAATCCCAAAGGCGTACTCACCATATTAATAATATCAAAGGGAAAAATATATTTCATGACCAAAGAGCTTACTAATCAAGAGCGTGAGCATGCGCTCGATTTGCTAAATCGTGCGCGTAAAGCTATGGCGTTGATTGAGAATTATTCGCAGCAAGAATTAGATAGATTAGCGCAAGCTATTGGATGGTTTTCGAGTAATGAGAAAACATTTACAAAGCTTGCCCAAATGGGTGTTGATGAAAGTGGGATAGGGGATCGCTTGGGGCGACCAGCGAAACGTTTTAAGATACACGGCGCCTTAAGAGATGCACTAAGACAACCTTCTACTGGAATTGTTGAGGTTGATGAAGAAAAAGGTTTAGTTAAATATGCGAAACCGGCTGGAGTAATCGCTTCACTAATTCCAATGACAAACCCCGCTTTAACTCCACCTGTTACTGGTATTTATTCTGCAAAAACTCGTAATGCGACAATTTTTTCGCCACATCCACGAACTGCAGTAACAACATTTAAAATGGTTGAAGCAATGCGAAGTGCATGCAGAGCTGTTGGTGCGCCTGAAGATTTATTCCAATCAATTCAAAAGCCTTCGATACCTTTGACTCAATATTTAATGCAGATATGTGATCTAACACTTGCTACTGGAGGTAAGCCAATGGTTAAGGCTGCTTATTCATCCGGTAGGCCCGCGTATGGAGTAGGTGCTGGAAATTCATCTATTGTTATAGATGAAACTGCTGATATTGAAATTGCTGCAAAAAATACTCGAATGTCTAAGACGAGTGATTTTGGCTCTGGTTGTTCTGCAGATGGAAATATAATTATTCAACAAAGAATTTATAAAGAGATGTTAAGCGCTTTGCAATTAGAGGGTGGTTATCTTTGTAATGAAGATGAGAAAAAAAAATTAGAAGCTGCAATGTGGGATGAAAATGAAAATCGTACATTCTCGACCATAGCTTGTCCGCCTCAACAAATTGCTAATGCCGCTGGTTTTAATATACCAGATGATAGAAAATTCCTAATGGTTGAAAATCATGGAAAAATTGGCCCAGAGCATAAATTTAGTAAAGAAAAACTTACTACTCTGATGGCACTTTATTGGTTTGAAAATTTTGATGATGCTCTAGAAATAGTAAAAAAGATTTATAATACTGCAGGAAAAGGACACTCGTGTGGCATATATAGCCACGATGATGATAATATTGATGCCTTAGCTCGTGTAGCCCCTGTCAGTAGAATGATGGTTAGGCAGCCCCAATCTAAATCAAATGCTGGGTCTTACACGAATGGGATGCCAATGACATCAAGCCTTGGTTGCGGAATATGGGGCGGTAATATTACGAATGAAAATGTAACAATGAAACATATGATGAATTATACTTGGGTAAGTCGTCCAATCACAGAGGATAAACCATCAGAACAAGACTTATTTGGAGAATTTTATGGAAATGAGGTTGCATAATGAGTGATAATATAAAAACAGTAGCTGAACATCTTGTAGACTTTCTCCAGCGACGAGAAGTTAAACATGTTTTTGGGCTATGTGGTCATACAAATATAGCTGTCTTAGCAGCATTGTCGAAAAGCCCTATTGATTTCATAACAGTTAGGCACGAACAAATTGCAAGCCATGCGGCAGACGCTTATGCGCGAGTTACTGGAAAAGCTTCAGTTGTACTCTCTCATTTATCACCAGGCCTTACTAATTGTGCAACAGGAGTTGCAAATGCTGCATTAGATTGTATTCCAATGGTAGTCATTGCCGGTGATATTCCTACCCATTACTATGGCAAACATCCACATCAAGAAGTGAACTTGCATTCTGATGCATCACAATATGAAATATATAAACCTTTTGTGAAGCGCGCATGGAGAGTTGATAGGGCAGATCTTATAGCTGAAATCTTAGAAAAGGCATTTCATTTAGCTGAAAGTGGCCAACCTGGACCAGTTTTAGTTAATGTGCCTATGGATATTTTTAGTGAAGTTATATCTTAGAAAAGGCATTTCATTTAGCTGAAAGTGGCCAACCTGGACCAGTTTTAGTTAATGTGCCTATGGATATTTTTAGTGAAGTTATATCATCAGACACATTTGATCGTATTCTTG
>JGI24539J26755_10000907_pt1 | contig 13881 bp, 10 predicted proteins | sample NorSeaMetagenome_2_FD_26755 | JGI IMG/M metagenome (IMG submission 26755) | reverse complement strand
ATTATATTTTTCCCAATAAATTGTGAAAACGAAAATATAATTTCATTACCGTGCATTAGTTTTAAATTGCACACATTTTTACCAATATTTGGCATTAGTATTCCAATTCGCTAGTCTTCTAGAAAAGTAAAGTATAGTTAAAGGAATATAGGCTCAAGCTTAATATAAGAATTCATGTCGGGGAAATATATTGGTTGATAAAGATCAAGAAATAAAAAAACCAAATAATCACACATTTAATTCTATTACAAAGTCTGTTCGTTGGATTTTGTATACACTATTATTTGCTATTTTTATGATTCCAACATCATTTTTAACTTATATTTATGTGTATAGTGAATCCAAAGTTACAGAAATATCTATATTAAAAAGTTTTGTAGAAGAAAGTTTGGAACAACAATTAATAAAATATAACATTACAGTATCTTCAGCCGGAGTAACGAAGGGTAACAATTTTTTCTCACCAAAGTTTGTTTTTCATGATATAAAAATAAGTAATAAAAATGGAGAAAGATTATTTAATCTTCCAAAAGTTTATACAAATTTAGACATACTGTTCTCAAATGATAAAAGCATTGTATCTGTTGAAGATGCACAATTATTTTTAAGACGAAATCAGTCCGGTAAGTTTAGTGTTGCGTCAAATGATCTGAGTAAAACTAATTTATTGGAAAAGATAGACTTATCAACCACCTCTTTTGATAAATCACCATTTATAGGTCGCATTAATCAACTCAAAGTTGAAAATATTTCAATTGCATATCAAGATGATAAAACACAGAACACCTATTTTTTTGAAAATGGTAATTTTAATATTATAAAAAATTTAAATGAGTTATCAGTATCAAGTGTATTTGAACTGATTAAAAATAATGATGAAAAAGCAGTATTTTATGCTTCTGGAAATCATACAATCCACGATGAAATTTTTAATGTAAAATTTAAAGTGGATAATGCAGATCCATTAATATTAGCCAATCAAATTCCTGCTCTCAATTGGCTACGTAACTTAGATACAAACGTCAATGCATCCATTATTACTTCCTTTGATAGCGGTGCAAAGATTCTAGATATGAATGGAATGATTGAATTAGAAGCAGGCAAGCTCAAAGCCACTCCTAAATATTCTTCAACGGAATTTTTAAATTTAAAAACATATTTTGCATATGACTTTAATTCAGATATTTTAGACTTCTCGAGCTTTGAATTTAAGTCCAAACAACTTTCTGCAACTGGATCTGCGAAAAATATTTTAATGAGGGATCCAGAAAACAACATTTCGGGTTCTAATACTGATCTTAAAATTACAGAAATAAAAGTTAACAGGCCAGATATATTCAATAAAGAAAATATTTTATTAAAATCAGGTCATGCGGAATTAATTATAATTCTTGATCCTTTGAATATTACTATAAACAATAGCAAAGTTAAAAGTAATGAAACAAATTTAAGCATTATTGGTAAATTAATAGCAAAAAATAATTATTGGGAAAGTAATCTAAATTTAGAAATTGATACTCTTAATAAACAACAAATTGTTGATTTTTGGCCTATTAGTTACAATGCCATAGCTAGAAAATGGTTTTTAGAGAATATTAATTCTACCATAGTTTCAAGTATTAAAGGGAATGTAATAAGTTCAAATGGAAAAAGAGATTTAGATATTATATTCGATTTTAATGATACTAATATTAACGCAATAAAAACAGTTGTTCCACTTATTGAAATTTCAGGTGAGGGAAGCTTGTCGGCTGAACAGATTACATTTAATTTAAAAAATGGTAAATTTGAAACATCAAAAAAAGGTTTCACAGATCTAAGTGGAAGTATTTTTCATATCCCAAATACTAAAGAAAAACCCGCAAGGGGACAAATGAAATTAAATGCTCAGGGAAATTTAAAATCATTTTTTGAAATATTAGATTCTGAAAAATTTAAATATTTAGCAAAAGCTGGTTTTTCAACTGATGTGGCTAGCGGTAATGCGCAATTAGCTGGATGGATCGAGTGGCCACTAATAAAAGGTGTTAGCCAAGATCAAGTGTTGTTCGAAATAGATGGCACTTTGTCCAACATTAAAAGTAATAAAATTATCAAGGGGCGACTTTTTGAGTCTGAAAACCTCAATTTAATAGCATCCCACAAATCATTATCTATTGATGGGAAAAGTAAAATTAATAACTTTCCACTCAAATTTTTATGGAATCAAAATTTAAAAGATAATTCAGAAAAAATAAGCTTTGTTGCCGCCGAATTTAATATTGATGAAAATGGATTAGAAGCTTTTAATATTTCTTTGCCGGACGGAATGTTTAAAGGAATTTCAAAGGCTGATTTAAATTAACTCTAAAACCAAAATATCCAACTGAATTTATAGTTAAAAGCAACCTTAAGGGATCTGAAATTAATATAAATTCACTGGGATGGAGTAATAAAAATATAAAAAATGGTAATCTAATTATTCGAGGTAGCCTATCTAAACCTGTTGATGTTGATGAAATAAAAATTTCAGCAGATGATTTAAGTGCTAGTGGGAAAATTAATTTTGAAAATGATGGCCAATTTAAATCAGCAGTCTTTCCCGTTTTAGAGGTTTCTGATTGGTTTTCGACATCTTTAACTTTGAGTAAAACTGATAATGTAAATTTAATGGAGCTTGAAGGTGGTAAAGTTGATTTTAGAAGCCTTGTTTTTGGTAAAAGTGAAAAAACAGAGGTCGGATTTTTAAAGGTTTCACTAGAAAGTTTAAGAATTTCTGATGGAATAGAATTTACAAACTTTATTGCTGACATAGATTTTAGCAAAAAAGAATTAGGTAGTTTCAAAGCTCAGGTAAATGGTGGTGCTGATATTTATGGTAAACTATCAAAGGGTGAATTTGGAACTATTATCACTCTAGATTCTGCTAATGCAGGGCACGTATTAAGGTCATCTGGAATATTAAAGAATATCAGAGGAGGGGGGTTAAATTTAGTGTTAACACCCAATGAAAAAAAAGGATATTACACAGGCCGATTTATTATTAATAAATTTCGAATGCTTCACTCTAATCCCTTAGCCTTGCTACTAGATAGTTTGAGTTTGGTTGGATTAGTAGACAAATTAGAAAATGAGGGCATCCAATTCAATCAAGCCAAAGGCTGGTTAAATATTACTCCAGAAGGAATTCAATTGAGTGATGTAAGTCTGGTTGGATTGTCTATGGGAATGAGTATAACTGGTTGGTACGATAAAAAGAAAAAAGCTATTAATTTTGATGGTGTTGTTACTCCTGTTTATGCAATAAATGGTGTATTTGAGCGATTGGCTGGCAAACTTTTTGGTGAGCAAAAAGGTGAAGGCTTATTCAGCTTTGTATATACAATGAAGGGTCCGACTTCCGCTCCAATTGTTGAAGTCAAACCACTTTCAATTTTAACACCTGGTGGGTTCCGCAAAATATTCAGATCAGATATTCCGGCGCCTGAGAAGTAACTCTTGCATATTGAAGGCAAACAATTAATTACATCATATGAAATTATCTGATTTTGACTTTGAATTACCAAATGAATTGATAGCTTTGAGGCCTGTTCACCCTCGAAGCTCGTCAAAACTATTAGTTTCAAAAGATGATAAAATCATTGATGATCAATTCTTAAATTTACTAAAATACCTAAAAAAAGGTGATCGCTTAGTGCTAAACGACACTAAAGTAATTCCTGCAAAATTACATGGTAAAAGAATTAGACATTCAGATAATGGAAGAACTACAGCAAATATTGGTATAAATTTACTATCAACAAATAATGATGGCCATTGGTTGGCATTGGCTAAGCCTGCCAAAAGAGTAAATGTTGGTGAAATCATAAATTTTGATAATGAATTGACTGCAAAAGTCCTTGATAAATCTTCTAACGGATTAGTCTTGCAGTTTAACTTGAGTGAAGAAATTTTTGACCAAAAATTAAAGGAAATAGGAACAATGCCGCTTCCTCCTTATATCGCGTCACAAAGATTACCTGATAANTTGGATGANAATGATTATCAGACAGTATTTGCAGAAAAATCTGGTTCAGTTGCTGCACCAACGGCATCATTGCATTTTGATGACGTTTTATTAAAACAACTAAATGACTTTGGAATAAAAACTTCCAAGGTTACNTTACATGTTGGTGCAGGTACTTTTTTGCCAGTTAAGGTAGATAATATTGCTGATCACAAAATGCATTCAGAATGGGGCGAGGTTAACAATATAGCTGCATCTGAAATNGCTAAAACAAAATCTGAAGGTGGTCGAATTATACCAGTTGGTACAACCGCATTAAGGCTTATAGAAACTGCTGCTAAATCTGGGAAAATTAATTCTTGGACTGGTGATACAGATATATTTATTACTCCAGGTTTTAAATTCAAAATAGCAGACGGTTTGATAACAAATTTTCACTTACCAAAATCAACATTATTGATGTTAGTCAGTGCTTTAATCGGTACGGAAAAGTTAAAAAACGTGTACCTTCATGCTATAAATAATAGATATNGATTTTTTTCTTATGGCGATGCATCTTTATTGCTTCCATAAAATATAAACGACTTTATAAGCGTCGCAAATATACAAATCACAAAGCGTGATTCTGTTAATCTCTACAAAATATTTATGGATAATCTTATGCTTTTTGTTGTCAAAAATTCGTGGGCTCTATTGTTTGGCATGTTTTTGTTGATGCTTGGAAATGGGCTTCAAGGAACTCTNTTAGGAGTTAGAGGATCAATTGAAGGAATGTCCCCACAAACAATGTCATGGGTAATGACGGGTTATTTTGTTGGTTTCTTATTTGGATCACAGCTTGCTCCAAATATGATTAGAAGAGTAGGGCATGTTCGTGTTTTTGCTGCCCTTGGATCATTAGTGTCNGCTTGTTTAATATTATATGCAGCTTGGACTAATCCATATTTTTGGTTTTTGTTAAGAGTAATTGTTGGTTTTTGTTTTTCTGGTATTTACGTTGTAGCGGAAAGTTGGCTGAATGACTCATCTTCTAACGAAACACGTGGGCAAACATTATCTGCCTATTTAATAGTTCAGATGATGGGTATAGTTTTAGCGCAAGCTGTCTTAAACATTGCAGATCCATCAGGATATGTATTATTCATCATCATTTCTGTTGTAGTATCACTCTCATTCGCACCAATTTTACTATCTGTAAGTCCAGCACCCCAATTCCAAACATCTAAAAGAATGACCCTCTCACAACTTTGGAGTATTTCTCCTTTAGGTGTTGTGGGGCAATTTTTTCTCGGTGCAATCTTTGCAGCTTTATTCGGTATGGCTTCAGTCTATGGAACAGAAAGAGGTTTGTCAGTGAAAGATATATCATTGTTTGTAGCTTCAATATATTTTGGTGGCATGATCTTACAATACCCAATTGGTTGGATATCTGACAGGATGGATCGACGTGTTTTGATATTTATAGTTTGTACAATTGGAACTATTTTTAGCTTTGGTGCTAATCTGTTTGATAATTTTATATGGTTATTGATAGTTGCTTTTATAATTGGAGGAGTATCTAACCCGTTATATTCATTGTACATAGCATATACTAATGATTACCTTGAACATGATGATATGGCATCGGCTTCTGGGGGGCTAATATTTTTAACTGGAGTTGGCGCAATATTTGGGCCGAGTATTGTTGGTTGGTTGTTAGATGTTTTTGGAGCAGAAAGTTATTTTTGGTTTATAGGTACAATAATGGCAATTATGGCTAGTTATGCTCTATATCGTATGACACAAACTTCTAGTACAGCTGTACAGGATACCAGCGCATATGCTCCAGTTACACCAGCTTCCACACCAATTGCTATAGAATTTGCCCAAGAGTATGCTATTGAGATGGCCTTGGAAGAAGAAGAAACCAATAATGTATAGTATTTATTACATTCTATCATATTTATATGGTTGAAATCAAAAAATGCTAGGCTTGTATATCTTACTTCAATCATGCATTATATATATAGTTTAATATTAAACGATAATTGGAGTGATTATGGCGACTATGTATGATATGATTGTAATCGGTGCTGGACCTGGCGGTTATGTTGCAGCAATTCGAGGTGCACAATTAGGGCTGAAAGTTGCTATAGTTGAACGGGAGCATATGGGAGGGATTTGTCTCAACTGGGGCTGTATACCGACTAAAACTATGCTTCGATCATCAGAAATATTTCATCTAATGCATCGAGCAAGTGAATTTGGGTTATCTGCCGAAAATATTAGTTATGATCTAGAAGCTGTCGTAAAACGTTCTCGTGGAGTTGCATCACAACTTAATTCTGGCATTGGACATNTGTTAAAGAAAAATAAAGTTGAAGCAATAATGGGAAATGCATCAATTACATCAAAAAATACCATTACAGTTAAAACAGACAAAGGCACAACAAAACTTCAAGGTAAAAATATAGTATTGGCAACAGGTGCTAGAGCAAGAGAGCTTCCTGGATTGGAGGCTGACGGTGATCTAGTATGGACTTATAAAGCGGCTCTAACACCAACTAGGATGCCTAAAAAGCTATTGGTGATAGGGTCTGGTGCAATTGGTATAGAATTCGCAAGTTTTTATAATACGTTGGGTTCTGACACCACTGTTGTGGAAGTTATGGATCATATTTTACCTGTAGAAGATGAAGAAATTTCAAAATTTGCAAAAAAATCTTTTATCAAGCAAGGCATGAAAATTTTAGAAAAAGCATCTGTAAAAAAATTAGATCGCCTCAAAGGCAAAGTAGTAGCTCATATCGAAATAAATTCTAAAATAGAAAAACAGGAATTTGACACAGTTATCTCTGCTGTAGGTATTGTCGGTAACATAGAGGATATTGGTTTAGAAACATTAAACATAAAAGAAGAACGAAGCCATGTTATTACAGATAAATATTGCAGAACAAACGTAGAAGGCGTTTATGCTATTGGAGATCTAGCTGCTCCACCTTGGTTGGCTCATAAGGCTTCTCATGAAGGTGTTATGGTTGCAGAACTTATGCCGGCATGAATCCACACTCAATAAAACCAGAAAATATTGCTGGATGTACATACTGTTATCCTCAAATCGCTTCAGTTGGTTATACTGAAGCGACCGCAAGAGAGGGATTTAATATCAAGGTTGGACGTTTTCCTTTCGTAGGAAATGGTAAAGCTATAGCTCTTGGTGAATCTGAAGGATTAGTTAAAACAATTTTTGATGCAAAGACTGGGGAATTGCTTGGAGCACATATGGTTGGAGCTGAAGTGACTGAAATGATTCAAGGATATGTAATATCAAAACAGTTAGAAACTACTGAACAAGATTTAATGGGTACTGTATTTCCACATCCAACTTTGTCAGAAATGATGCATGAGAGTGTATTAGATGCATATGGGCAAGCAATACACATATGATTTCAAGTTTACGAATGTATGAATTTCCAGAGATGCAAGGTGCATTGAATAATTATTGGAATTTAATACATAATGAGCTTTCAGATTGTGGAATTCAATCACCTGTCTCACTTGATATGACACTTAATGAGCAACAAGCATGGCTAAGTCCTAATCTTGTATTAGCTCAAACTTGTGGAATGCCATATCGTAAGTTTTTACACAAAAAGGTTACATTAATTGGGACACCAGACTTTAATTTAAATGACTGCCCTGAGGGTTATTACAATAGTGTTTTTATATCTAATATAAATGACAATAGAAAATGTTTAACTGATTTCAAAAATGCTTTATTTACTTACAATATGGCTAATTCACAATCAGGATTAGCTGCAGCTTATTCTCATACAAGAAAAAATGATTTTTGGTTTAAGCATAGAATAATAAGTAAAAGTCATAAAAAATCTTGTGAAATGGTTGCCAATGGAAAAGCTGAAATAGCTTGCATTGACGCAATTACATGGAGGTATATTGAAAAATACACATCATTAAATAATTGTTTAAAAGTTATAACGAAGACTGATCCAACACCCGGATTACCATACATTTCTTCACTGGGCGCCAATCAAAGTTTAGTTTTCAGATCAATACAAATAGCTTTAGAGAAAATAGATAAAAATGATAAAGATATATTAGGTATTAAAAATTTGGTATGGATTGATAAATGTTGTTATTTAAAATATTCAAATCCACCATCTAAAGCCACAGCAAATGATGGATTTATTTGATCCAGGAACTTTTAAGCGAATGCCAATCCAACAACATAGGCTACAATAGCGCACACACCACCCACTAATACTGTTTCGCCAACACTTCTAAATATGTTCTGCCTTACGACCCAAAACCGAAGAAAACCNAGTATTGTTAACGCAAAAAAGGTAGAAAAAATTGATATTTGAAATGTTCCAGTATTTGCATCAAAAATGAAATATGGCAAAAGCGGTATTATGCCAAAACAAAGGAAAGCTAAAAATGTTGCTAATCCATTAAGTATTGGGTTTTCTCCATTGGGATCTGCCATTTGTATTTCATACGCCATCATAAAATCTGCGTAATGATCAGGGTAATGTTCTAAAATATCAGTCATTTCTTTAGCGTGATTTAATGAAAAACCTCTATCTTGTAACATTTCAATAGCTTCAATACGTTCCATTTCGGGATTATTCTTTATTTCAAACAGTTCTTTTTCTCTTACTGAATGATACAAATCTTGTTCTGAGCGAGCTGATAGGAATTCCCCTAAACCCATTGCAGCGCCGTCTGCAAATAGATTAGCTAACCCAAATAATAAAACTGCTATTCCACCAATTTCTGCAATTCCACCAGCACCAGCTCCTGCAAATCCAGCAACAACTGCAAATGTAGTTACTATACCGTCATTCCCACCATAAATAATTTGTTTAATAAATTCTGCAACCGGACTTATGTGGTGTTCTCGGCCCTTATGCTCGGCCATTTTTTCTGATGAAGTAATCATACCTTCCTACTAACTTGTGCTTATTAAAAGGACCAGAAAAAAATAAAAAATCTATATTTTTCAATATCTAAAATGTACATAAACAAATTTATTAACAATAATTAAAAGACAGTTTGTTCGCAAATTAGTGAATGAACTTTCTTGTGTGAAGACTTGCGATTATGTTATGTTATTAATCAAATATATGACGAGTCGGGCGTAATCTTATATAAAACCTACTCTGATTTACCAAATTTTAAAAAATATTCTTTTAAGAACAAGTTGGAGCTAGGAGATAATTATGAAAGATAATGCGGGACTTTGCCCAGTTATGCATGGTGGAAATACTACCAATATACTGGTACTACCAATCAAGACTGGTGGCCAAATCAACTAAATCTTAATATTTTGCGCCAACATGATCAAAAATCTAATCCAATGGGATCTGATTTTAATTATAGCCATTCTTTTGAACAATTAGACTATGATGCGTTGAAAAAAGATCTTCATGCTTTGATGACAGACTCACAAGATTGGTGGCCAGCAGATTACGGTCACTATGGCCCATTTTTCATAAGAATGACATGGCATGCAGCTGGTACATACCGTACTGGTGATGGCCGTGGTGGCGGCGGTACAGGGGCGCAGCGGTTTGCTCCTCTAAATTCATGGCCTGATAATGGTAATCTTGATAAAGCGCGGCGGTTACTTTGGCCTATCAAACAGAAATATGGCAATAAAATTTCATGGGCAGATTTGCTCATCCTAACTGGAAATGTTGCAATTGAATCCATGGGAGGCAAAGTTTTTGGATTTGGTGGNGGCCGTGAAGATATTTGGCATCCTGAAGAAGATATATATTGGGGGGTTGAAACTGACTGGTTGGCAGATAATCGTTATGAAGATACACGCCAGTCATTAGAAAACCCACTTGCAGCGGTTCAAATGGGTTTAATATATGTTAATCCAGAAGGACCAAACGGAAACCCTGACCCTTTATTAAGTGCGCAAGATATTCGTGAGACATTTGGTAGAATGGCGATGAATGATGAAGAAACTGTTGCGTTGGTTGCTGGTGGGCATACTTTTGGAAAAGCTCATGGCGCTGGTGATCCTAGTCTCGTGGGTGCAGAACCTGAAGGAGCTCCGATTGAACAAATGGGCTTTGGCTGGAAAAATGCACACAGTTCTGGTGTTGGTAGAGACACAACAACAAGTGGAATTGAAGGTCCGTGGACATCAAATCCAACTCAGTGGGATAACGGGTATTTTAATTTATTATTCAAATATGATTGGGCACTGACAAAAAGTCCTGCAGGTGCAAATATTTGGCACCCAATAAATATTGTGGAAACAGATATGGCACCTGAGGTAGATGATGAAAGTTTAAAAGTCACGCCTATGATGACAACAGCTGATATGGCGATGATAAAAGATCCGTCTTATAGGGCTATATCCGAACGTTATCACCAAAATCCTGATGAATTAGCTGATGCATTTTCAAAAGCTTGGTACAAATTGCTTCATAGGGATATGGGGCCAAAAATACGATACCAAGGTCCTGAAGTGCCAGAAGAGGAAATGATTTGGCAAGATCCAGTTCCTGTAGGATCTACAAATTATGATGTTTCAGCTATTCGACGTGAGATTAAATCTTGTGGCTTATCGACACTAGAATTAGTTGAAACTGCTTGGGCTTCTGCATCTACTTTCCGTGGAACTGATATGAGAGGTGGNGCAAATGGTGCTCGTATCAGCCTTTCTCCACAAAAAGATTGGGCGGTCAACAAACCTGAACAATTGGCTCGTGTATTGAATATTTTAAAGCCTATCGCTGAAANTCATGGGGCTAGTTTAGCTGATGTGATTGTTTTGGGAGGTGGTGTTGNAATAGAGATGGTAAGTGATGTNCAAGTAGCCTTTANTCCAGGGCGTGGAGATGCATTAGCAGAGCAAACGGATGAAGAGTCTTTTTCTGTATTAGAGCCAATGGCTGATGGCTTTAGAAATTACCAAAAGACACAATTCACGGTCTCTCCGGAAGAAATGCTACTAGACCGTGCACATCTGCTTGGATTAACAGCTTCTGAAATGACGGTGTTAGTTGGTGGTTTGCGTTCCATCGGATTGAGTGATTGTGGTCATGGTGTCTGGAGCGATGATGATAATCTTAATACTGGTTGGTTCAATACACTATTGGACATGAATGTTGAGTGGAGTTCCACAGGACCTAATAGTTATGAAGCTAAAGATAAAAAATCTGGGGAAGTCGTCAGAACCGCTTCACGAGTTGATTTGGTGTTTGGATCAAATTCAGAATTGAGAGCTTTGGCCGAATTGTATGCACAAGAAGATAATAAAGCTAAATTTATTACTGATTTTATTTCTGCTTGGAATAAAGTCATGAATGCAGATAGGTTCGATTTAACTTAAAATATTTAATATATAAAAATTAATAAGGGCTTATATTTTGGCCCTTATTGATAATCTTCATATAACCATTTATGTGTTAAATAATCTGTATATTTAGAGATTAATTACACAATTTAATATTTTCAGGTAATTTATTTAGGTTTTTCATACAATACTTCTGATTTTAGATTATATATGAGGCTAACACACAAGGATTTATTTTATGCGTGACTTAAATATCCCATCAGAACGTCATCCAGAAAAAGCAAATAAGCCTGACAATGCTCAACCTAGCAAGCCATCATGGATCCGTGTTAAGGCACCAATTTCCGACGGTTATAAAAAAACACGTGATATTATGCGTGAAAATAAATTAGTCACTGTTTGTGAAGAGGCTGGGTGTCCAAATGTTGGTGAATGTTGGTCTCAAGGGCATGCAACAATGATGATCATGGGTGAGGTCTGTACAAGAGCTTGCACATTTTGCAACATAGCTACAGGCAAGCCACCAGAAGATTTAGATGTATTTGAACCTGGTAGAGTTGCAGATGCAGTTAAAAAGCTTGGATTAAAACATGTTGTTATTACATCTGTAGATCGTGATGACGTTCAAGATGGTGGTGCCGAACACTTTGCGCAAACAATACGTGCTGTTAGAAAACAATCACCCGATACTACGATTGAAATTCTTACCCCAGATTTTATTAGGTGTGATGATAATGTTTTAAAAGTCGTGGTTGATGCAAAACCAGATGTTTTTAATCATAATTTAGAAACAGTACCTGGCTTATACCCAGAAGTAAGGCCTGGCGCGCGCTATTTCCATTCATTAAGACTGTTGCAACGTGTGAAAGAAATAGATCCTACAATGTTTACTAAGTCAGGTATTATGGTTGGTCTAGGTGAAAATAAACAATCAGTAGTTCAAGTTATGGATGACATGCGAGCAGCTGATATTGATTTCCTTACAATTGGCCAATATCTGCAACCCACACCAAAACATCATGCTGTTGATAGATTTGTTACTCCTGATGAATTTCAGATTTATGAAAAAACTGCTTATAATAAAGGTTTTTTAATGGTTTCTGCCACGCCATTAACTCGCTCAAGTTATCATGCTGGCGATGACTTTTTAAGGCTTAGACACGCAAGAATGTCAAAATTTGGTAAATAATTATGGCTTGGTAGAGTTGATGTACTACACAAGCCAATTATTATTGCTCTTTATCTACGAGGGGATTTGTTTCCACCACCCCTAAATGGTTTTTTACCAGACTTAGAGTTATTCCTACTATTATTATCACGAGGTCCTGAGCCCCTTTTTGAATTTGCACCACCACCACGTCTTCGTGGTGCGGGCTTTTCAAAGTTTGGAATTAAATTTTGGGTGAGACCTTCCATTTCAACAACTGGAATATCCATTTTGATAACTTTTTCAATATCCCATAATTGTTTATGTTCATCAGGGGCGCAGAATGCAATTGCTTTTCCATCAGCGCCAGCTCGTGCTGTACGTCCAATTCGATGAACGTAAGATTCTGGCACATTGGGTAAATCAAAATTAATAACAATTTCTATACCTGGAATATCTATGCCTCGTGCCGCTATATCTGTTGCGATAAGTATATAAGTTTTACCTTTTTTGAAATCATCCAGTGCTCTTTGTCGTTGACCTTGTGATTTATTACCATGGATTGCATCAGCGCCAATATTTTGTGTTCCTAACCATTTTACTAATTTATCGGAGCCATGCTTGGTGCGGGAAAATACAATAACGCGTTTTTTAGGATTTGCAGATATAATTCTTTGTAATGCCAAGCCTTTATTTTGTTTAGATAAATGCATTAAGCTCTGCTCAATTTTATCTACTGTGGAATTTTCTGGTGTAACAGACACTTGAACAGGATCGGTTAAATAAGTTTCTGTTAGTTTTTTAATTTCCTTTGACATTGTAGCAGAAAATAAGAGTGTCTGACGGTCTTTATTAACTTTTGATATAATGCGCTTAACCGCAGGCAGAAAGCCTATATCAAGCATTTGATCAGCTTCATCTAAAACTAAAAATTTTGTTTCATCTAATCGCAATCCCTTTTGATCAACAAGATCTTCAAGTCTTCCAGGAGTTGCTACTAAAATATCAACACCTTTAGACAGATCACGCATTTGTTTTCTAATAGGAGCGCCACCAATCGCATGGGTAAAGTTTAGTGGTAATCTTTTTCCAAAGCTCACAAATGCTTCATGAATCTGTAGTGCTAATTCACGCGTAGGTGAAAGAATTATAGCTCTTGCTGAACGACCCTTTATTGCTATTGGATTCATTAATAATTGTTGAATTAATGGTAATGCAAATGCAGCTGTTTTACCTGTACCCGTTTGAGCTAGCCCAACTAAATCTTTGCTGTTTAAAACTGCTGGAATTGCCTGAGATTGGATCGGAGTTGGTAATGTATATCCTAGAAAACCCAATGCTTTAACTATTTCTGCATCTAGGCCTAATTTTGAAAATGCACTTGCATCAGATTTAGGTTGCTCTACCCGCTGTTTTTTCTTTTCATCACGG
>JGI24539J26755_10000906_pt1 | contig 13883 bp, 8 predicted proteins | sample NorSeaMetagenome_2_FD_26755 | JGI IMG/M metagenome (IMG submission 26755) | reverse complement strand
TTTTTTGTAGGAAAAACGCCTTGCCAAGTATTTGCATTTGAGTTTAAAATGGTGGGGTTATCTCCCCAAGTAAAAATGGCCCTATTATTTGTTCCTTGCGCTGCAGCTTCCCATTCTGCTTCCGTTGGCAAGCGTCTATTAGCCCATTTACAGTAAGCTAAAGCATCTTCTAAAGCAATATGGACAACAGGAAAATTATCTTTATCTTTAATTGTAGAATCGGGTCCTTCTGGATGTTTCCAGTTCGCACCAATTTTCCATATCCACCATTGAAAATAATTGTTCATATTTACAACCGCATTTATATTTTTATTAAAAATTAAACTTCCAGGTTTTAAAATAGAATCGTGTGGTTTTAGTGTGTTTTTAGGAAGCTGCTTTTTCATCTCTTCCCAATCGATTGCTCTTTCTGCAATTGTAATATACTTAGTAGCAGCTACAAACTGCTTAAATTGTTTATTCGTTACTTCTGCAGCGTCTATAAAAAAACCATCAACCATAACTTCATGAGCAGGTTTTTCTCTTGGCATTGCAAAATTATCTGACTGTTTGGCTCCTTGTAAAAAGGTCTTACCTTGCACCCAAACCATCCCTTTAGGTTCATTTAATTCTTTGTTATTTGTAATTTTAGTATTTATATTTTCTTCTTTCTTACACGCAAAAATTGATGTTAAAACTATAAAAATAAAGATGATTTTTTTTTGAGAATATTTTTTTTGATTGTTTATGTAGTATTTCATTATTTAATATTTTTAACCGCATCTATGGTAGCAGTTTTTGTGGATGATTAAGGGGGCACAAAATAGTTAAAATTCTTTTATTTTACTAAAACTAAAAAAAATAAAAGAAGGGTGTAAAAAATTAAATAAAATTGAGAACACTATATATAAATTATAGTCTAGATCTGTGTGCACCTGAAATAACCAAAGGATTTTCTNCACCTAGTTTTAGGTTTCGATTCTTCTGTGACGATGCACCACATAGCATACGTGCAGCCTGAAGCAAAGTTGTTCCCTATTGTAACTCAAAAGTATACGGCAACTATCTGCAATAATTATTGATGTACTGGTCCTTAAAAACGTAGGTTTTGTTGTAATTTACAACGAAGTTACCAATACTAAAATAACAATTGTAACTCATCTCGTCACCTTCGGCAACAAGGTTAAAATTAAGGTCGGGTGCTATGGCTGGTTTGCAATTAATGGGTTTGGAATAATCTTCTAAACGGTTTGCGGAAATTGCTTTTATTTCGTCTTTTAAACTATTTAAAGAGTTATCATCAGGCAATTTAGATTGTAATATATCATCATCTACAAATTCGATATCTCTACCAAGCGCTTTTCCACTTCTACTAATTAGAGAGCTGTCTATTTCAAATTCTGTTCTAAAAAAGGTATGTACGAAGGCAATTTTTACAAAATTTTTATTCTTGTTTAAGTCGGAAAGATTATATGATTTCCGTATTTCGGTATTCGAGCCTTTTGTTAAAAAAGAATCGATAGGGTATTCTCTTTTATCGTACCAAATTTCATGTTTTTGGTATTCGTAGCCTTCAAAAGACTTCCCACTGTCGTCCCGTTCTTCCATACATCTTGCGTACATTACAGCCTCTTTGGCGAGGTAATGAAAACCATTTCTTTCCCTGTAGAAAGGAATTTTGTACTCACTCTTAAGACGCCATTTTCCTTGATACTTATAACAGGGGTAATCGCAATCTTTTGGCAATTCTTTTAATTTCACATAGGGTTGAATAAAGTTGTTTTCAAAACCCCATTTGAGCATTTCATATCGAGTTTCTGTAGCTAGAACTTCTGTGTTTTCTGAGGAACTTGCGGTAAAAAGGTAGGCAGCTCCAAAAACAATCAAAGGAAAAAGAGCACCAACAGCAAAGAATAAAATTTTTCTCTTTAGTTGTGTACCAATGTTCGTGTTTTTTATTGGAAGTGAGGCTTGATTTTTTAGTGCATCTAAATCTAGTAAGCGTTGAATATTACCCAAGGCCCTTTTAAACTCTCCTTCAGAGGCTGTATTATTAATTAATCTTGAAAATTGAGAATCACTATAAAATAAGTCTCTTGCAATTTTGGAGTTACTTGTCGATTCAAATTTGTTGTTTACTTCATTAAATTTGCCATACCGTTTTATGAGCTTCTTTATTAAATTTTTATGTAACTCTTCCATGAATGATTGCTTTCAATAATTTTAAAAATAAGTAAAAAATACTATAATTTGATAAAATTTGATAAAATTTGATAAAACAACAATAAAACCAAGATTATTTTATATTATTAACAAATATTTACTTTTAAAGTTAGTTTTTTCTTAAATTAGAAAATAACAGATTTAATGTATTAAAAAGTAAAACTAAACTTTTAAATCCAATTTAATATGAAATTTATAACTAAAACATTATTCTTTTTCTTTTTGTTTTCATTTCAAATGATACAAGCACAGGTTACGATAACAGGAAAAGTTACGGACAGCCAAGGCACACCAATTCCTGGAGTAAGTATTTTAGAAAGTAATGTAGAAAATGGTGCAACAACCGATTTTGATGGTTTTTATACGATTGTGTTAAAGACAGCCACTCCTAGTTTATCTTTTCGTTATTTGGGATACAAAGCCATTACAATTCTTGTAGATGCTAAAAAAGAAATCAATGTTACCATGATTGAAGATAGCGTAAACTTAGATGAGATTGTTGTTACGGCATTAGGGTTTAGTAAGAAGAAAGATAATTTAGGCTATGCAAGTTCTACTGTTAAAGGTGGCGCAGTTGCTAAATCTGGAGAGGCAAATGTATTAAACGCCTTATCAGGGAAATCTTCTGGAGTAAGAATTTCTAGAAGCTCAGGAGATCCTGGAGCAGGATCCTTTATTCAAATTAGAGGGCTCTCTTCCATTACAAGAAACAGTCAACCACTAATTGTTTTAGATGGGATTCCAATTAGTAACGACGTGCGAGGAAATAGTGATCGAGGAGGCGTGAGTCAGCAATCGAGATTAAATGATATCAATCCAAATGATATCGAAACGCTTACGGTACTGAAAGGAGCAGCAGCAGCAGCACTTTGGGGAACGCAAGCACTAGGGGGTGTTATTAATATCACTACAAAAACAGGAAAATACAATAGCAAACTGTCTGTAAGTTTAAAAACTACGTACTCTTTAGATAAGATAAATGTAAGATATCCGGTTCAAACAAAATTCGGACAAGGAGACAATGGAATATACAATCAAAGAGCAAGAGATTCTTGGGGAGATTTAATTTCAGATAGGACTGGAGGAAATGACGACTTTAATACCGCAGGAGATTTTTATGTAGGACAAAATGGAAGTGTGTATTATCCGGTTGTAAATAAAAATTCACAAAGTCTATTCAATGACTCTAACTTTGATCAAGTTTTTGGGGATGGTTATTTCTTAGAAAACAATTTAAGTTTAAGCGGTGGAACGGCAAAAAGTACGATGTTTTTTAGTTTGAGTGACCTCGATCAAAAAGGAATTGTGAAAAATAATTCTGATTATAGAAGGTCTACAGTGCGTTTTAATGCAAAAACAAATTTTACGGAGGCAACGAGTTTAAAGACAAGTGCTACCTATACAAGAACAGCATCGAATCGTATTCGATTGGGAGCCAATTCATCAGGTTTATATTTAGGGTTATTGAGAAATCCTGTAGATTTTGATATTTCTGGATATCGCGGAGATTACTATGCTTCTGGCGATAGTTCTCCAATTCCAAACAGACATCGTTCTTACAGAGAGCCCATAGGAGCAGATGGTACCGCAACATATAACAATCCACTTTGGACCATCAATGAGCAAGAAAATAAAGCAAAGGTAGATCGTTTTATTACCAATTTTGAATTTATGACTGCGCCAAAAAGCTGGTTAACTTTCATCGCAAGAGCAGGAGTAGATCATTACAGTGAAACGAAATCAGAATTTATTACGCCAGGATCTGCGTCGGGAGCTTTTATAGCAGGATACATAGACCAATCAACGGCTTCCAATACCATGTTTAATTCTGACTTTATAGCAAAGACTACCTTTAATTATAAAGAGATTGTAGATGGTAGTTTTTTAGTGGGATTTAATTATAACAGTAAATCAAGAAATGTAAATGGGGCAGAAGGAAATGGTTTCATACAATTTTTAGATGTTGCTAGTGGTATCCGGGATATCGACAATACACTGATTGAAAATACGGTAGTTGGAAGTTCATTTGGACAAGAGCGAACGGCAGGTTTGTATTCCTCCTTATCTTTTTCTGTTTTCGATATGTTTTATGTAGACAGCACGATTAGAGTTGAAAATGCGTCAACATTTGGAGAAAACTCAGACAAACCATTTGTCTTTCCATCGACTTCTCTGGCGTGGCAATTCTCACAGTTAGATGTTTTTAAAGAAAGTACTATTTTATCTTTTGGAAAATTAAGAGCTTCTTATGCAGAAGTTGGAGTGCAACCCGCACGCTACAATACTTCTAATATTTTTGTTTCACCAAGTTATAGTGACTCCTTAGGGGGGTCCCTAAATTCAGGTTTGTTTGGTAATGGATCTTTTGTTCCAAGCACCAATCGAGGAAATGTTGCTTTAAGACCAGAACGGAAAAAAGAATTTGAGTTGGGTACAGATCTGAGGTTTTTCAAGAATAAGTTATCCATTGGCTTTACTTATTTTGGAAATACCACCGAAGATGTTCTTTTAAATTTTCCGGTAGCAAATTCAACAGGATATTCATCAATTTACACCAATGGAGCTTCCATAGAAAATAAAGGAATAGAGCTTGATTTAGGCTATAAAATATTCACGACTAATGAGTTTTCTTGGTCTGTAAATGCAAACTTTACTGCAGTTAAAAATGAAGTTACGGATTTAGCTGGGGCAGAATCCTTAAATTTAGGAGGCTTGTCTGCAGTGAGTTCAAGAGCCGTAGAAGGAGAGGCTTTAGGCGTTTTATGGGGCTCTAGAACCTTACGAAATGATGACGGATCCATTGTTTACGATGCATACGGTTTTCCAGAACAAGATCAATTAGAAGGCGTTATTGGAGATCCCAATCCAGATTGGCAAGGAGGTCTTAGCAATACTCTAAAATATAAAAACTTTAGGCTATCCGTATTAGTGGAAACCTATCAAGGTGCTGATATTTATGCCGGAACAAAATCTGTAATGCGAGATTTAGGGACTTGGTATGACACTGGTAATCAAGAAATCGCAGACCGAAATTATTTTGAATCGAATGGAAATATTATAAATATAGGAGAAACGTTTCGTGGGAATATTGCAGACTTCGGAGCAGGACCCGTGGCATTAACCGAGTCTTGGTATAATGGAGAAGGAGGCTTCTTCGGAGGGGGAAACGATGAACTCTATATAGAAGATGGTTCTTGGACACGTATAAGAGAAATTACCTTGTCCTATATTTGGAAATCAGATTGGTTAAAAAATGCAACAAAATTAAAATCTATTGAATTTTCTGCAACAGGAAGAAATTTAGTATTGTGGACTAATTTTGAAGGAAATGATCCAGANACCAATTTATCAGGAGTAAGTGCTGCAAGAGGAATCGATTATTTTAANAATCCAGGNACAAAATCTTATTTGTTTAGCGCAACATTCAATTTATAANCAATAAAAATCACACTATGAAATTTTCATCAAAGACTTTTGTTGCTAATAAAAAGAAAGAAANCGCAACATTATTAAAAAAATCACNTAAAAAACACTCTATTATGAGACCATTTATTTTAGTATGCATTACTGTTTTTTTAACACAGTCTTGCAGCGATTTGGTAGCGGATCTTAATAACGACCCGAACAATCAAACAACAAGTGCATATCAAACTATTTTAACTGGAGCAGAGGTGGGTAACATCCTATTTCAAACAGGNGAAAATGCAAGAAGAGCTGCTATTTTTGCTGGACAATATACAGGTNTCGACAGACAACATTTAGGTTTTAATCAGTATTCAGTAACTACAAGTGATTTTAATGCCTTGTGGAACGATGGGTTTAATGATGCCTTGAGAAATGCAATGGTTGCAGAACAAACCGCCGTAAATGAAGTTGTTGGAGCNGTAACTGTTGGGATTACCCAGGTTNTACAAGCACAAACCTTTGGCACACTAGCAGCATTGTACGGAGATGTTCCGTTTGACCAGGCNGTGAATGAGGAATTTCAAAATCCGATGTTTGAAGATCAAGTAGCAGTATATTCAAAAACACAAATCTTATTAGACAATGCTATTTTAAATCTAGAAGAAGGAACAGGAAGACCAGCAACAGGATCAGATATTTATTTTGATGGAAATGCACAGGCTTGGTTTGAAAACGCACACACTTTAAAAGCACGTTTTTATATGCATACCAAGGAGTATGACAAAGCATATATGGCTGCTCAAAAAGGAATTAGTACAGCGAATAACAGCATGCAAGGGCCACACGGTTCTGCTGCAGAAGATGCAAATCTAAACTATCAGTTTTTTGCAGTAGAGGTGCGTCAGAGTGATCTTATTGTTTCCAATTTCATGGCGGATTTAATGAAACCTGGAAGCTTAACCTACCGAGGAAACAGTAAAACAAATGAAAGTGGTAGAAATAATTTTTATTTTACAACAAATTCCCTAGGTGTACAACCAAATATAACAAATGGTTATGCAGCACAATCTGCACCCTCAGCGATGATTACCTATCAAGAAAATTTACTCATCTTGGCAGAAGCAGGCTATAGAGCAAACGGATTTGATACGGGCCTTACACATTTGAATAATTTTAGAGCGTATATGAATGCTGGTGGGTATTTAACAAATGCCAATGCTTCTAATATTTTATATGATGCATATAGCACTGCAGATTTTGTTGCTGGAGGTATCGAAAACACAGACAGTATTAATACTGAAGATGCCTTACTAAGAGAAATCTTAGAAGAACGCTATATTACACTTTTTGGACAGGTAGAAGTTTTTAATGATACACGAAGAACTGAAAATGAAACAATTGTAAGGGTTCCTGTACTTCCAAATGTGGGTGCTGTATTACCACAGCGTTTTATTTATCCCCAATCGGAGATTGATAGAAATAACAATGCGCCCAATCCTATTCCAGATTTCTTTGACAAAACACCAATAAATAAATAGCCTATTTTAAGCATATGATTGCATTTAAAAAAAGTATATATCATTTAATTTTGATGAGTGTTATAGCAGTAATATTACCGCTAAACCTCTCTGCACAGGAAGAAAAGCCGCTAAGAGTGCTCTTCGTAGGAAATAGCTTTACTTATTTTTGGAACATGCCACAATTGGTGCAAGCAATGGGAGCATCGCAAGGAGTTTCTTTAGAAATTCGCCAATCCACCGTTGGAGGAAGCAATCTAAAACAACATTGGTTGGAAGAAAAAGGAACGCTCACTAGAAAGTTTTTAAAGGAAGAGCGCTGGGATTATGTAATTTTAGGAGACCATAGTTTAAGTACTATAAATACGCCAGAAAGTTTTGACTTATACGCGAAAAAATTTACTGAATTAGTGCGCTCTATCGGAGCAGAGCCTATATTTTATATGACTTGGGCGTATAAATCAAATCCTTTAATGCAACCTTTTATTACCAAAGGTTATCAGGATATTGCTACTGAATTGGACGCAAGTGTCATTCCTGTAGGTCCTATTTGGATGCGAGCTAAGGAACTTAGACCTGATTTGAATTTGTATTTTGATAATAAACACCCCTCTCCAGATGGCAGTTATTTAATTGCATTAATTGTGTATCAGACGCTGACCGGGAATTCAATTGATCAGATATCAAATCGGGTAACAACTATAGACAGCGATGGTGAAAAGCTGTATCTCTCTTTCGTTTTGCAAGAGAATGCTGTGTTTTTTCAACAATTAGTTACAGAAGCTGAGATTCAACCAATAAAATTAGAAAAAGAATGAAGTCGATACAGAAAAGCTTATTTCTAATTTCTGGACCATTGTTATTTTTAGCAATGCAGTTTTTTAGTCCACCCGCCGGTATGTCCGAAAGTGCCTACAGTTTACTTTCTATTACCTTATGGATGGCATTGTGGTGGGTTACCGAATCGGTGCCGATTGCAATAACCGCTTTGTTGCCTATTATTTTATTTCCAATGACAGGTGCTGTCGATTTACAAACAACAACAGCTTCCTACGGACATAAATATATCTTTCTATATATGGGTGGATTTATGCTAGCCATCGCTATTGAAAAATGGAATTTACACAAGCGAATCGCACTAAATATTATCAAAATAATTGGAACTAATATTTCTAAAATTATTTTAGGATTTATGGTAGCTACNGCATTTTTATCCATGTGGATATCNAATACGGCAACCGCCGTAATGATGCTTCCGATAGCAATGTCTATTGTTGCGCAATTGCAGGACAACCCNAATACAGAAAAAAATGAAAATTTAATTTTTGGTAAAGCACTTATGCTAAGTATTGCNTACAGTGCATCTATTGGAGGAATGGCAACTTTAATAGGCACACCACCAAATTTAGTATTTGCTGGGTACGTGGAAGAAACCTACGGCATTGAAATTACTTTCTTACAATGGTTNAAATTTGGAGTNCCCATTGCAATACCTTTATTAGTGATTGCATGGTTATATCTAACNAAATTTGCATTTAAGTTCAAGCAAAAAGAATTTCCAGGAGGAAAAGAAGAAATAAATCGCTTATTAGTATTAATTGGTCCAATGAAACGAGAGGAAAAGTTGGTGTCTTCAATTTTTGTTTTAACCGCTTTCTGTTGGATTACTAGGTCTTTTATTTTACAAGAGTTTTTCCCTTTTATAGACGATACCATTATCGCTATGACTGCAGGAATATTGCTATTTGTAGTACCTGCGAGTGATTTTAAAAAGCGTCTTATTACTTGGGAAGATGCCGTGAAGTTACCATGGGGTATTATCCTACTTTTTGGAGGAGGTATGGCATTGGCTGCAGGTTTTCAAATTACAGGATTGGCATCCTGGCTAGGAGCTCAAATGTCCGTTTTTCAAGGATTATCTCTGCTTATACTCGTGTTCGTAATAATTACCTTGGTGAACTTTTTTACAGAATTTACCTCTAACTTAGCTACAACCGCCATGTTGTTGCCAATTTTAGCACCCATTGCCATTTCATTAAATATTAACCCTTATATGCTCATGGTTGCGTGCACAATTGCGGCGTCTTGCGCATTTATGATGCCGGTGGCAACCCCTCCAAATGCAGTGGTTTTTGGCTCTGGATATCTAAGAATACCAGACATGATTAAAAGTGGTATTTGGATGAATATCATCTCTATTCTATTTTTAACCTTGATGGTCTATTATTTTTTACCCATTATTTGGGACTTTAACCTCACGGATTTTTCACAATTCACAACTATAAAAACACCCTAGTAAGTTAAAATAAGTACTTAACCAATTTAAAAATAAATTTTAATAAACGTTTAAATTATCCATATCATGAGAAATATTAAAAAAATTATAATGTACATAGGGATTCCTTTAGCATTTTTTTCTACGGTTTTAGTGGGTTGTCAAGAAGAAGATGCCATAATTGTTGTGGATACTGAATTAATTGCCATGGTAAAAACGATTAACGAAGTCGATTTTAATAATGGTATCGAAAATGTGAATACAAATGCTACCATTGAAATCGTTTTTTCACATACGCTAAATACTGAATTGTTTTCAGCAGCTTTGACATTAAGCTCAGGTGAAGAAGCAGTGGCGTATTCTTTGGTGTTTTCAAATACAAACTCTACAGTTACTTTAACTCCGGAGAGCAAACTAAAATATGAAACTGGGTATACCTTGCGATTGCCTGCAGGGAACTATACAACAGAGGGTAAAACTTTTGAAACGCCCTTGTCATTGAGTTTTACAACTGCTGCTTTTATTCCGCCCGTAGTAAGTCTATCGAGTGATGTGAGCGAGTTAGAAGAAAATAATGCTACGGCAACTATAACTGCGAGTCTTGACAGAGTTTCTCAAGAAGATGTTTCAGCAGTTATAAATCTTGCAGGAACAGCAACACCAGCCGTAGATTTTAATATTTCTGGAGATTTAAACATAATTATTCCTGCTGGAAGTATTTCGGCTGTTCTTTCAATAACTACGATATTGGACGGTGAAAATGAAGGAAATGAAAGCATTATTTTATCTCTAGGAGATGCGATAAATGCAGATGCAGATCCTAAAGAGCTTACAATTTTAATAAAGGAGGCATTATTTCCAATCTCTCTTAAAGGAGTTTTTGCTTTGACGTGGGATGGTCAAGGTAGCGGTAACGAAGGAAAAGCAATTCATTTAGTAGCAAATCAAGACATTGCAGATTTAAGCATGTATGGTCTTGGAGTTGCCAATAATGGCGGAGGAACCGATGGTTTAGAATATACTTTTCCTGCACAATCAGTTGCTGCTGGAGATGATATTTTAGTAGCGAGAACGCCAGATTTAATTGCCGCTTATTTTGGAGCATGTGCAAGTGAGTTTGAACACGTATTATTGGCAAACTCGTCGATTAGTCAGAATGGAGACGATGCCATCGAATTATTTAGCGGAACCACAGTAATTGAAACGTATGGAGATTCAGATCTTGATGGAACTGGAGAAGCATGGGAATATAAAGGTTCTTGGGCGTATAAGTTTGATGATGTTTGGACTTATGGAGGTGTCGACTGTTCTATTGGGGCATCCACGATGCAAACGTCTAGTTGTGTGTATCCAATTTGTACGCCAGCTTTATCAATTCAAGGAGTAATGGCATTGCTTTGGGAAGGCAGTGGAACGAATGGTGGGAAAGCACTGCATTTAAAAGCACAAAGAGATATTGCAGATTTAAGCATCTATAGCACCAGTGTTGCGAACAACGGTGGAGGAAGTGATGGTATTGAATTTACCCTACCTTCAATTTCAGTTTCAGAAGGAGATGATATCCTTTTAGCAAGAGAAGTAGCCACAATTACAGGCTATTTTGGGACTTGTATTAATAGTTTTGAACACGTTATAGAAACAAGTTCGTTAAATCAAAATGGAGATGACGCCATAGAACTGTATCAAGGAACCGATGTCATTGAAACCTACGGAGATGTAATTCCGGATGGAACAGGTGAACCATGGGAATATAAGGGCTCATGGGCATATAAGGTGAGTGGGAACTGGGTAAATGGCGCGTTAGATTGTGCTGCTGGTTCAACCAGTACTCAAAGCTCTGCTTGCGTTTATCCAGCTTGTGATTAAAATAGATAGCAACTTTTAGGGAGTATGATCAAAATAGAGGAGTTATATTATAATAAAATAACATATGAATACAATTAGAAAATTTTTTAAAAAAAGCACCATATTTACAATGGTGTTCTGCCTTTCCTTTATGGTTGGTTGCAATGATGCTGATAATGATCCAATAGCATTAACAATTTTATCCATAACGGCAAACGGAGCTCCTTTGGAAGACGGTGCTGTAAATATTCCTGTAAATTCGGTACTAGAGATTGCTTTTTCCTCAGAAATTATTCCAGCTAAATTTGAAGCATTATTTTCGATAACAAAAGAATCTGAAGCGTTAGATTATACTATTTCATATAGAAATTTTTCCTCACTAGCTGCCATAACACTGGAGCAAATGGATGCTAATACAACCTACAGTTTGGAAATATTAGCAGGTAGTTTAGGTGCAAATGGGAGTTCTTTTAACAAAGAGTTGGCCGTGTCTTTTACAACAAATATTGAAAACAATTCGGGTAACGGTCTCGTTATAAATGAAAACACAACGGGTTCATTTGATTTTTCTCCAGAACCACCGCTAAATTTGGCGCCTATAAAGGTGTTTTATCACATTCCTACAGGAGACCTTAAAAAGATGCCAATATTGATGGCGTTTCACGGGGCAGGTAGAAATGCAAGTGCACAAAGGAATTATTGGATACAGTTGGCCAATGCTAATGGATTTATGGTCATTGCACCAGAGTTTTCAGATGCAAACTACCCAGGTTTGGGTGATGATTATTTAATGGCTAATATTTTTGATGACGGCGACAATCCAAGTGCTGCATCTTTTAATAGCTCAGATGAATGGACGTTCTCTAGTTTAGATCCACTCTTCGAAGCCATAAAAACAGCTGTTTCAGGGAGTCAAGAAAAATACAGTGCTTGGGGGCATTCTGCTGGAGCACAGTTTTTACACCGTTTTATTACGTACCTTCCAAACAGTAAATTAGACGTTGCTGTGTGTTCTAACGCAGGTTGGTACACGGTGCCAGAAAGCACTGTAAGCTTTCCATACGGAATTCTAAACGGTCAACTTCCAGAGGAAGACTTAACGGCGGCATTTTCTAAAAAATTAATCGTACATTTAGGACAGAATGATACCAATCCAGACGGAGGTGTGCGAAGAAACTCAGTGGTAGATGCACAGCAAGGAATACAGCGCTTAGAACGCGGACGCTATTATTTTAACACAAGCAGAACACAGGCTCAAAATAGGGGTAATTCCTTTAATTGGGAGCTAAAAGAAGTTTCTAATATTGGCCATGACGAAGCATTGATGGCAAGTGATGCTTTCCAGTTTCTGGANGCAAGTTTACAAGCTAATTAAAATATTTTTTTAGNNACTAATAATTTCCTNTTTTTGGAGATAAGACTAATAACATCCGAGTATAATACCCTACCCAAATATAAATTTTTAACCAATTAATTAATATTAAATATAACTATCATGAAAAAACTTTACTTTTTATTTACTTTTTTACTGTTATCTTTTGTGAGCTTTGCTCAAACAACGCTTTCTCCAGGTGATTTAGTTATTACATCAATAATAGCAGACGAAAATGATCGCTTTCAATTTACACCACTTGTTGATTTAGAAGAAGGGACTGTAATTTACTTTACAGACACTGGTTGGAATGCGACAACTGGAGCTTGGAGAAATGATGATTTTACAGAAGGGTGTATTAGTTACACAGCACCTACTGCGGTTTCTAGTGGAACTGTAATTACTGTAAGTGAAAATTCAGTAACCAATGGCCTTTTTGATCTACCAACTGACAATTCGATGCTTCATACAGACTTTGGGAATAGCTTTGCGTTTTCTACTAGTGGAGATGCTATCATTGCTTTTCAAGGAACACCTCCTGCATCTTGGGATGCAAGTACGGACACCAATCCTTTTCCAAACCCTACATTTTTATTCGTTGTAACGCAACACAGCACTGCTTGGCATGATGCAACTTCAACAAAAACAACAGCAATACCAACAGGATTGGTAGAAGGAACTACAGCAGTGGCTGTGGGTTCTGGTGATGGAAGTGGTGATGAATATGACAATGCATATTATGATGCTACAGCGAATCCTTTAAACAATAAAAGTCAGAGTGAAATTTTAGCATTGGTTGGGAATCCTGCTAACTGGGTTGGTGATAATAGTGTACCAACAGGATGGGAAATTACCAGTTTTACAACCCTTTCATCGAAAGCTTTTGAATTGGAAAATGTAAATGTTTATCCCAACCCAATTTCCAAAGGAAATGAATATATAACGATTTCTTCTAGGTTAAATGATAAGATGGAAGTATCTGTTTGTAATCTGTTAGGAAAGCAGTTAATTAAGGAAACAATTACAAACAACCTTTTAAAGGTTACTCAACTAAAAGCAGGCATTTACTTGCTTAAAATAGCACAAGATAATAAGCACATAACTAGAAAAATTATTATTGAGTAATATATCTTAGAAATTTAAAAAGAAAACAGTTTTTTTATCTAAAAAGACTGTTTTTTTTTAAATATTAAATATTAAAAATTTCAAAATAAAAAAATCAATAGGCTTTATTAAGTTGGCAAAAGTACGAACTCTTTTCATTCAG
>JGI24539J26755_10000905_pt1 | contig 13887 bp, 8 predicted proteins | sample NorSeaMetagenome_2_FD_26755 | JGI IMG/M metagenome (IMG submission 26755) | reverse complement strand
GGCCACCCCGCCGACCCCCTCAGCGGGCGCATCCACCCCGTACGCCGGCGCGTCCANCCCGTCACCCCCACCACCACCCGCGATCTCAGTCGGCGTCGGATCCACCGTGCTCATGTTGGGCGGTGGCGGCGCTCCGAACGGCGGCGGTTGCGTTTGTTGCCGCGGCGCCCCCGCGAGTTGGTCGAAGAACGCGTCGTCGTCGTCCACCATCTCACCGAACGGGTTGGTGCTCGCGGCGACTGGGGAGACGTAGGCGCCGTCGTCGAGGTCCGTCCCACCGCCACCGAAGAGGTCTCCGAGGGACGACGCCTTCTTGACCACGAACGTCTGTTGCGGTTGCGACGTCACGTTCACGGGCGGCATCATCCCCATCATCTCCGCGGGACGATGGGCTGCGACCTCGGCGGGCGCCTTCTGCGGTGAATCGGTCCCGCCGAAGGGTGACGCGCGGTGCTCGGTCCATGAGGTGTCCGCGTCGGCACCCACCGCCGCGAGCTTGGGCCCGAGCGGCGACGGCGGCGGCTTGGACGCGAAGGAGTTGTCGAGGGATGACCACCCGTCGGGGTTCTCCGGGGCAAAGTCGCTCGGCGTGGGGGCGCCCCCTAACCAGTCGTTATCCTGCCCGTCGGTTCCCGGCGGGGGCGTGGACGGTCGATCCGCCTCCCCGTTGGTGCTCCCCGCCGCGGAGATGGGATCCGCGATACCGTGCGTGAATCCCTCGCCGTCGACGCTCGCATGAGCACCGTGCATCATGGANTCGGTGCCCGCTGCGTCAGGCGGTCCGAGGGGCATCGAACCCACGCCGGGACCCGGGGAGGCATCCGCCAGCCACTCATCGTCGCTGACTCCACTCGGCCCTCCGAAGGGTCCATCGTCGGCCGCCGCAGCCTCCGACGGCGCCATCGCTCGCGTCGCCAGTCGGGCCAACGCGAGTCTTGTCTGAGTAGGTTTGAAACTCGAGTCGTAGGTTGAGTGCTCGAGACTGCTGGGTCGCTCTCGCCTGTCAGCCAGTCTGTGATTCGTCGAAACAGAACTTCTCCACTGCTCCCGCGAGCTCTCAGATCTGATTCCCGCCGATTCGGGACGCCACTCTTCACGGCGCGCGATTGGTTAGCGCCATGGGTGGATTCGACGACGCACCCGCGGACCCGCGCAGGGATAAACGTCGCGACGATGACCATCCCTCGTCCGCGCACGACGATCGCGACGAGCGGGACTCCGATCGCAAACGGAGCCGCAGGGACCGCGACGAGGGCTCCGACGAGAGGCGCGAGCGTAAGAGGCGCGATAGGGACAGGGACAGGGACAGGGATCGCGACAGGGACAGGGATCGTGACAGGGACTACGATCGACGCGACCGCGATAGTGATCGGAAGAAGTCGCGGCGGCATCGCTCGCGCTCGCATTCCCGCTCAGATTCCAGGGGCACCCGGAGGGACAGATCCGACAGGCGCAGGTCGAGGTCTCGCTCGCCCGAACGGAGCAGGGACCGCGACAGGGATCGCGGAAGGGAACGGCGCAGGCCCAGCGGCTTTGACACCGAAGTCACCCCCGCCATGCGTGAGCTCCAGAAGAAGCTCCTGGAGGAGCAGCAGAGGCAGGCGCTCGCGCAGCAATGGCTCCTGCAGAACCCCGGCGCGGCGGGCGCGGGATCCAACTCATCCGCAAACAGGAAGCAGAGGGAGGTCTACGTCGGTAACCTGCTGTCGGGGGTGACCACGAACGAAGTCCTCAAGGATCTGTTCAACGTCCTGATGGCGCAGGCGCTGCCGCATTGCGTGGAGCACGGCGAGCCGGTGATCAACATCAACATGGATTCCTCGCAAAAATTTGGATTCATCGAGTTTCGAACCGAGGAGCTCGCGACGTGCGCGATAAACCTCGACAAGATGGACGTCGCCGGGCGGCAGATGAACATCGGACGGCCCAAGGGGTACGTCGAACCCCCGCCGGGGTATAAACCCAGCAAGGAGCCGTGTTCCATCGGCGCACACTACAACCCGAATCTAGGCGCAGTCTCGGTGCAAACCGGGCTTCGGCCGGCGACCATCGCGGCGCAGCGACAGGCGTTCAGTGTCGCGCAGGATGCCAAACGGCAGCTGGACGACATGGCCAACGGGACATCGTTGGGCCCGAACGTCCCATCGAACGTGCTGTGTATCGAGAACACCCTGCCGCTCGATCAGTTACGCGATTCCACGCACCTGGAGGATGCCGAGCTGGACGTCAGGGAGGAGTGCGGGCGTCACGGGTCGGTGCTCGGCGTGTGCATACCCACGACCCCGCCTTCGGGGGCGTCCAAGTCGAGGGTGTATGTCAAGTTCGCGGCCGCGCTCCAAGCGGAGGCTGCGATGCGGGCGCTCGACGGGAGACTGTTCGACGACAACGCCGTGCGGGCGCAGTGCGTCAGCGCCGAGGCGTACGACGCGGCGATTGCCGGCGGCTGGTGACGAGTGAATATGGTGACGGTGAATATCGGTCACGACGTTATTGGCGTCGCGTCGACGGATTAATCTTACTTGAATCTCACTTGGCTAACTCATCGTTTCTTCTCCTTGCGCACGGGGGGCTTGAACTTCGCGTCGATCTCATCGAATGTCTTGTCCCGCAGTAAGAAGAGCCGTTGCGATCGCTCTCCCAGCGTACCGCCGCACTTCAAACCGTGTTTCATGAGCTCCTCCTTGAGCCTGTCCAGACCGAACGCCTCCAGCTCCGTCGCGGCGCCGTACTCCTTCAGGACGATATCTTTGGGGAGGACGACGGGTACCTCACTCGGCGAGCACCCTTCCTCCTTCTGCGCCTCGGCATCCTCCGGGGGCGTGTCCGGTCGCGTGGGCTCGACGGGCGCCGAGTCGATCGCGGGGGGCGGAGCCTCGGGCTCGTCGACAGCCGGCGCGTCCCCGTCGTCGTCGTCGCTGTCCTCGCTGTCGCTGATGCCGCCCATGCCGAACATCGAGTCCATCTCGCGCTGTTTCCGCCTCTGCTCCCGTTTCTTCGCCGCCTCGGACTCCGCCTCCCGCGCCCTTCGCTCGGCGTCGAGTTTGATGCCAACCGCGACGGCGTTTTCGGTGGATTCCCGTTGCGCCAGGGTCACCTTCTTGAACCGTTCCTTCTCCTTCTCCTCGATCTCCTCGAACTTGCGCTTGGTCTCGCTCGTCCGTGAGTTGATGTGCTTGAGCGCGATCTTCTCGAGCTCGCGCTCCTCGGCGTGCTTCGCCCACTCCATCGCCTTCTTCTCCGCGTTGACGTGTCGCATCCTGCGGCCGCTGAGATCTCGGCACGCGTCGAAGTTGGTGGTGGTCTGCGCGGACTTGGAGCCGCGGAGGAGCGAGCCGAAGCCTCCCTTACCGCCGTTGATGCGCAGGAGGAGGTCCACGTCGAATCCCTCGCGCGTGTCGCTCAGCGAGCAGAGCGCTCGGTCGTCGTCGTCGTCGCCGAGCACCAATCGGCCGACGCGAATGAGCTGCTCGGACGCGGGCACGCCCTCGGAGGATTCGAGCGCGCGCCTGAGGTCGCCGAGGGTCAGCGCATCCTCGCCGGACACGTCATCGCGGTCGAAGCTGAGGCATCGCGTGCGCCCGTCGAGGGCGCGGACGAACACCTGCGTCAGCGGCGCCATGGTGGTCTGGGAGCAACCCTAAAAATATTTTTGGTAGGCAGACCGGGTTCGAACCACCGACCTTTCGCGTGTCAGGCGAACGCACAGCAGCCGCATCTCACCAGCACGTCTCAGATCGACACGCACGATGGGTGGCGAGGATTCGCGTCGTCGCGCGGAGGCGGCCACGTTCGCGTGGTCCACGCTCCAGAAGACCGTGCGGGAGTACCCGGTCATCGGCGTCCTCCTCGCGGTCGCCGTGCCGCTGCTCGGAGCGGCCGGCGTGTTTCTCCTCCCCTTCGCGCTCCCCCTCGCGATCGGCCTGTTCATCTGGACGAAGCGGGGCGGAGCCAAGGCGGACGGCGAGGGCGGCGCCGATGCGACGGCGGGATCCGACGCATCGAAGCAAACTCTTATTTCCGAGCCGCGAACCACGGTCACGATCGACAAGGCCCCGCCGACGAAGCAAACGGCTCCCTCGGCGGAGGCGTCCGCGTCGTCTAGATCGGCGACGTCATCCGGCTCGGGATCTGCGCCGACGCCCGCCGCGCCGCCGCTCACGGGCAGCGCCGCGCTCATGGCGAGGATGCGCAAGTCCGGCGCGGTCACCGGCGAGAAACGCTCCTCTGATCCCGCGTCCATCGCCGCCGAGGCTGCCGCCAAGGCCGACGCGGCCGCCGCGAAGCAGGCGAACGCACCGAACGGATCCAATGGGAAGAAGGATGCCTCCGACGAATCGACCTCGTTCGGCTCCGACCCAAACTCCAGGCTCTTCTTCCTCTACGGCGGCGAGGCGTCCACACAGATCGCCAGGGATCTCGCGGAGAAGGCGGCCGCCAACGGCCTGTCCCCAAAGCTCGTCGCCATGGACGATTTCAAGCGGTGCGAGCTCGACACCAAACCCGCCGTCGCCGTGTTCGTGGTTGAGACGATCGAAAACGCTCAGCCGGCGGAGGCGGCGGGAACGTGCCTCCGCTTTCACAACCGCCAGCGTAAGGCTGGCAACAGTGGGTTATTGGCCGGTAAGCTGCGGTACGCGGTGCTGGGTTTGGGGGATACTAACCTGCTGTTGGACCGCCAGACCACCACGGCGAAGGACTGCAACCAGGCGGCGCAGACGCTGGACTCGGCTCTTAACTTTTTGGGCGGCGAGCGGATGTGTCGCAGGGGCGAGGCCAACGACGCGGTCGGCCTCGAGGAAGCCGTGGAGCCGTGGAGTGAGAAGCTCTGGGCGCCGCTCTCGAAGGCTGTGGACGCCATTGGGGCGTCCACGTCAGCGCATGGGTCGTCCGACGCCCCCGAGGTGAAGTTTCTCTTTGGCTCGCAAACCGGCAACGCCGCGGAGATTTGCAAGGAGATGGCCGCCGAGGCCCCGCGGAAGGGGTTTTCCAACGTGCACTGCAACGCGATGAACGAGGTGGACGTCAAGGACGTGCTGAAGCCCGGAAACCTCATCGTGTACGTGGTGAGCTCCACGGGCGACGGCGACGCCCCCGACAACTGCGACTCCTTCTTCACCAAACTCAAACGCGTGGCCAAGAAGGANGCCGGGACCTGCGGCGTCGGCGTGCAGTACACAGTGCTGGGCTTGGGCGACCAGAACTACAGCGCGTTCATGACCGTCCCTCGTTCTTTCACCATGGCCATGGAGAAGGCTGGGGCCAAGGCTTTTTACCCGCGAGGCGAGGCGGATGAGACCTTGGGGCTCTACGAGTACTGCGAGAACTGGCAGGAGAACTTGTGGGAGCCGCTGCGCGCGGCGTCGGAGCGAGCACCCGCGCTCGCGAAGGACCCGACGGGCGGCGTGGTGCCCGTCGAGAAGCCCGCCACCCCTGTCGAGAAGCCCGCAACCCCCGCGTCAGCACCCGCGGCGGCGTCGACAGAGTCCGCTGACTTGGTTGGGGTTCCCGCACTTCCCGCGTGTCGCACGGCGGTGACTTGGCGGACCGACGCGGTGACCCTCGCGACGTACCCCGTGGGATCTGACTCATCCGTCCCACCCTCGGGCGCGGACCACTTCACGCACGAGGAGCCGTACCTCGCCAAGGTTGCCAAGTGCGAGGTCATGACCAACCTTGAATCGGACCGTAGGGTGCTTCACGTCGAGTTTGACACGGGCGGCGCGAAGGGTCTCGACTTTGAACCCGGCGATTCCGTCGGTGTTTTACCGACGAACGACGCCGCGACGGTCGACGCGCTGACGAGCAGGCTCGGACTGGACCCCGCTGCGGTGTTCGAGTTGGTGTGGGCCGAGGGTCAGGCTCCGTCGGCTGACTGCGGGGCTCCGCTGCGGCACGTTCGGTGCCCGGCATCCGTGAAGGACGCGCTCACTCACGCCGTGGACGTGACGAGCCAGCCGCGTAAGTCCCTGCTTCGCGTGCTCGCGGAGGCGTGCACCGACGCGGGGGAGCGCCGCGACCTCCTGACGCTGTGCTCCAAGGGTGGACGCGACGAGTACAAGGCTCGGTGCGGCGACGAGTGCCCCTCGCTGCTCGACCTGCTGCGTTCGCACCCGTCGTGTAAGCCCGGCTGGGCCGAGNTCCTCGACGCGCTCCAGCCCCTCCAGCCCAGGATGTACAGCATCACGTCCGCGCCCGAGGCGCACGGCGGCGTGCCGGCCGTGGCGTTCTCCGTCGTCAAGTTTGCGACTCCGAGCGGCGCGCAAAGGGAGGGCGTCGCGACCAACTGGTTGGACCGCGGCGTCTCCGCGGAAAACTTCCGGGTCCCGCTGTACGTCAAGAAATCCACGCACTTCAAACCGCCGACCGACGTGTCCCACCCGGTGATCATGATCGGTCCCGGCACGGGCGTCGCGCCCTTCCGCGGCTTCCTCGAGCGCAGGCGCGCGATGATCAAGGCGGCGGGGGTTAACACCCCCGAGTCAAAGCCAGGTCCCGCGTGGCTCTTCTTCGGGTGCCGCCGCGCCGACGAGGATTACCTCTACCGCGAAGATCTGCAATCGTTCCACGCCGACGGGACGCTCACCGAACTCGTCACCGCGTTCTCACGCGAGTCGCACCAAAAGGTGTACGTGCAGCACAAGATCGCGGAGCGCGCGGCTGAAGTCGCCGCCGTCGCTTCGGCGAAGGATGCGCGGGTCTTTGTCTGCGGCGACGGCGCGCACATGGCCAAGGATGTGCACGCGGCGCTGGTGGACGCGATCGCGAACCACGTGGACGGGATGGATGCCAAACAGGCGAACGACATGCTCACGGCCATGACCAAGGAGGGGAGGTACGTCCGCGACATATGGTCTTAAAGGGAGGGCTCGGTCCGGGACGACGATTCATTACGATTCATTTTTTAACGCACGCGCGCTTTTCCTTTTATCAATATTTACACGAGCCAAATTTGCTCATCACACGAAGGTCTGGTGGACGCACACGACGCCGTCGGCCGCGATTTTGTCGTGGAACAGCGCCTCCACCTGTTCCGCGTCCGGCCCACTCGGGAACTTCTCGTCGTCGTAGACGATGACCACGGCTTCGTCTTTTTGCTTGAGGTAATTCTCGGCTCCCCACGGCGTGTAAGTGCCGGCGCCGAGGGCGATCCACGCGTGAGGCGGATACCCCGCGGCTCGAACCAGCTCCCCGACGTCGTCCCACTTGTCCTCGTTCTTCTGGTTGTTGAGGCGGTCCACGATCCACTCGAGCAAAGGCTCGTGGAACATGGTGTAATTCCGTGCGGGGGCGTCCTCTGAGTATTTGTGCAAGACTCCGTCGCGCAAGACGTAGGATACCATCACGAGTCTGTCCACCAGCGTGCCTGGCGCGAAGGAGTCGACGTCGATGACCGTACTGGAGATGCCCTTGGACTCGGCGCCCCAGTTCTTCTTCTCGCTGAGCTTGTCGGATCCCTCGAGCGCGCGGATGGAGCAGTCGTTGAAGGCGGCGACTCGCCTCGGGGCGAGGCCGGTGACGAGCCTTTTGCCGTCGGCGTCGGGCTCCGCGTACGTGACGTCCACGAAGACGGCCATCTCGGGCTCGACCTGGACCTTGCTAGCTCCCGCGTCGCGCGGGTACTCGACGATGTTCGTCGTCACCGGGAAGGTGTGGATCTTGTCCAAGATCTTGCCCTGGCCAGCGGCGTCGGAGTGCGAATCGGGCGGGTCGGGGCAGTAAAACGCGAAGATGTTCGCGGGGGTTTTGCCGGAGTCCTGGGTCATCCCCGCCTGGGCCATGTGCCCGGCGACGTTCCCCGCGACGCCCAGGCCGAAGCATCCCTCACCGCCCCATCCGGGGTGGAAGTTCGCGGCGGCCTCCATCGCGGCGATGGCGGCGAAACCCTGGCAAAACTCGGAGAAGTCGACCTGCCCGTCGCCATCTTTGTCGAGGGCGCTGGCCAATTCGTTTCGCGCCTCGGGGCGGCCGAAGGACTTGCACTCCGCGAGCAGTTCTTCTCGGTCGACCTTGCCGTCGTCGTTGGTGTCGATCGAGCTGAATATGGCCCATTCGCGGGGATGCGATTCCTTGGTGTAAACAGTCATGGTGTGTTGTCGTGGTGTGTGTCGCGGAATGATTCAACAAAGATTCCACGTGGGATGAACTTCTTTTGGGTCTCGGTGTTTTGGCTCGCAGCTCGGACGGCCCGCTCCACCCGGGGTTCCACAGAGCGACCGCGCGACGACACCGGGTCGCGCGTCGCGTAACATGTCCACCGATGCCAAAACTAAGGGCTACGGCGGCACCGATTCGTCTCCAGCGGTGAGTGTCGCGTCCGATGATCCAACCCACGCCCGATGATCCAACACGCGCGTGAAACACCCGACGACGATGATGCCCGATCCCCGCGGCACCCGAGTTGTTTTCTCCCGACGACTGACCGGTCCCACCGTCCATTTCCCACCCTTTCCCAACCCCGCAGCTCGAACCACTGCTCAAGAGCGATGCCAAGGAGGGCATCGAGCCCATCGGCGCGAGCGGCTCCGACGGCAGCGGCCCGCCCAAGGACGACCCGGGCGACACCATCTTCGGGATGAAGCTCGGGTTCGACGGGGTGTTCGCCGTCTTGGCGCTGCTCACCGTCGTGCTCATCAGCGCGTCGTGCTACTTCGAGGAGTGGATGTACAAGAAACTCCCAAACTTCAACTACTTCTGGACGGTGGCGTGCGCGGAGCTGGCGGTGTTCACGGTCGCCTCCGTCGCCGGCGCGGTGGCCACGGGCACGCTCGGCGCGCCCCGCAAGGCGCCCTTCGCGAAATACGTACTGCAGGCGACCGTCATGGCGGTGTACGCGGCGATCGCCAAGATCGCCTACAAGTACCTCAACTACGCCACGGGCACCGTGTTGCGTAGTACCAAGCTGGTGTTCGTCATGGCCATCTCGGTGGCGTGGCTGGGACGAACGTACTCGCGGTGGGACTACGCGGCGGCGGTTGGCATGATCGTCTCCGTGGCGTGCTTCGGCTTGGGCGAGGCGCACGCGGACAAGGGCTCGGACCACACCTGGGGGTACGTCCTCTCTTTGTTAGGGCTCGGGTTGGCGGCGTTGCAGACGAACATGGCGGACAACGCGATGCGGGACCACGGCGCCACGAGTTTGGAGAACATGCTCTACGTCAACGGCCTCGGGTTCTGGATCGTGCTGGTGTTCGCGAGCGTCGTGGACGGCAAGGCGGCGATCGACTACATGCTGCACACGGAACACGCGCTCGGCTTGCTCATCGCGCGGTCCCTCACGTTTTACCTCGGCGCGTTCGCGTTCACCGAGCTGACGCGGCACAGCGGCGCCACTCCGGCGACTTCGGTGGCGACGGCGAGGAAAGCGCTGACGGTGATGCTGTCGTTCGTCGCGTTCCCGGACGACAAGCCGTTCAGCGGGTGGTTCCTGGGTGGGATCCTGACGTTCATAGCCGCCATCGGGCTGGAGCTGAAGAGCCGGATAGAGAAGAAACGGCGGTGAGGCGGGTGAGGGGGGTCCTACCCGAGCCGCAGCAGCGCGCGTTAATTAGAATTAAATTAGGCATTTCAAACCGCAATTATGTACCACCACACAGGCTTTTCATACAGGTTTGGAGACTGAAACCGTTACTCAATGTGCGTTAGTTTTTCTTGGATCGCTCGGATTCTATCGGAGGGCGCGGGATTTTTGCGGTTACATCGTCCCGGACTGCACCTCGGACACATCGACGCGCACCCGAGGACGACTTCACGGCGTCGACCTCGGCCGTCGGATTCGAACAACCGCGCGGAACACACGACGATGTGGTTCTCATCGAGACACACGCGCCTCGCGCTCGCGCTCCTCGCGATGATCGTCGCGGCGCTGGCTCATCCCGCCGCGGCGCAGTCGGTGGCGAGGATCCCGAGCCACCACGTCGAGGGCGGGGACTCGGTCGCCGCGCTCGCACTGCCGCGCCGGCCGCTCACGCCCCGCGTCAACGACGCCACGATCGTTAACCAAGACGCCGTGCCCGTCATGAAGGATGACGGGCCCGCGCCGGTGCAGGCTGCGATGGGCGAGGCCGCGACGGACCCCACCCCGCTACGACCGATGCGTCCGATGCGACCCGCGGACTCGACGACCACCGCGGAGACGACCACCCCGGTGCTCACCCCCATCCGGCCCGCGAACGTCGAGCCCAAGCCCGCGCAGGTCACCGGAACGGAAGCGGAGAAGAAACCGGCGGATCCGGCGTCACTCCGCCCCATGCGCCCGCTCAAGCCCATGCGTCCGGTGGATCACGTGGTGGCGGGGATCGGCTTGGACGAGTCGGGCCGCGTCGACGCGGTGGAAGCCGTCGCCGCCGCGGAAGTTGCCCTGGAGAAGGCGGAGGAGGCCACCGGAGGAGGCGGGGCCGCGCGTGACCCGGAGGCGCAGGGCCTACTCCGCGAGGCTGAGCGGGTGCTGGCGAAGGCTGAGGTGGAGTCGGAGCGGACCGACGACGACGTCGAGCTCGGCGGCGGGGAGAACGGAGCCGTTCGCCGCGGCGCCGGGGGTTCGGGCGCGGGGATGGAGAACAACAGGGAGTACGACCGNTGGTACAGCGACACGCCGCCGTGGGTCCTCGCGACGTGCGCGGGCGTCGGGGCGGGGCTGGTGCTCATAGTGTTCCAGACGGTGTGCCAGGGCGTGGGTAAGGGGTGCGAGGGGAGCGATATTGTTCGGTCCTTGGTGGACGACGACTACAAGAAGCCGCCGCCGGCCAAGTACGGAGCCGCCGGGACCACCCCGGTGTGACAGGGTTATATATACCGCTTGTAACTCTCGACGATTAGATCTATCACGACACAAACTTTCTTCACAGCGCCTTGCTGCTGCTGCCCGTGAACCGCCTGACGTTGAGGTACTGTATGCTGTCCACGTAGTTTTGAGCGTTGTGGTCCATCGCGCCCGCCACGCTACTCACGCCCGCGTCCAGCCACGACCGTTCCTCTTCACCGTCATCGTCCACCGACCCCCACGGCGGCGCCATCGCGAGCTCCTCGCACAGCGCGTCCGGGTCGCCCCTGTGCACCGTCACGCTGGTACCCGCGTCTGGGGACCACCGCATCCAATACAGCGTCCCGGCGGCGTCGTAAAGAAACCTCCCTTTGGACAGTATACCCTGACCGAACAGCCACTCCCTGGCGCTCATCAGCCCCGCCACTGTTTCGTTCGATGCGGCGGCGCCGAAGAACGGGTCCGCCGCGAGCCACATCCGGGGGACCGGGTCGTTGGAGAGGACGAAGGCTCGGACGGAATCCGCTTCGAACCCGGCTAGACGAAGCGCGTCCTCCCTCGCCTCTTTGTCCGCCCGCAGGTCCGTCTCCGGGCCCGGTGACGCGCCCAGGCCCTCGCCCGCGTCCGCCCCAAAGGCGGTCACGCCCCCCGTGGTGCCCGCCATCCCCACGCCGCGCATGATCTCGCCGACCCAGTCGCTACCCCCGGCCGCCGCCCGAGCCACCGTCTCCGACAGGTCCATCCCCCGACGCTTGCGCATCTCCCACCCGTCCGACGCGAGCACCGGCGGTGACCCGAAGGTCCAGCACGGCTCCATCACACCCAAACTCATCCCCAGCCTCAGCTTGGACCACGCCATCAGCAGCATCGCCATCGACCCGCCGAGCGAGTGCCCGGTGAAGCACATCCGGGCGCCGTCTGGCAGCGAGGTGATCCACGGCGACACGTCCGGCCAGAACTCGTCCGCCATCTCCTTAACCCCGGTGTGCACCACCACGGGCGGCGCGTCTTTACCCTCGTGCAGCGGGCTGGGCCAGGCCTTGCCGATCTGGGTGGAGAGCCGCACGCGATCGACGTTCTCGTTATTCCACGCGGCTCCCCGAACCACGACCCATCGCTGCGTGGTGGCGTTCGCGCCGTCGGACTTGTCGCAGACGTACCACCTCGTGCAGTTCGTCTCCCCTTCCGCCATCAGCGTGAACCCCTCGCGGCGGACCCACGGCTCGATATCCCCGATCTTGTACACGTGCGACGCCAATCTGACCGCCACGGACGCACCCTTGAGCTCCAGGTCGGTGATCTCGTCGTCGGATCTGCCGTCTCGGTTTGAACGCGCGGAGGTGGACGCCGCGGCGCGCAGGGAGGTGACGCGTGACGCGTGGATGCGTCCAACGCGCGACGCCAGTGACGGCGGGGCGATGCCCGCCCGCGCGGCGGCGGCCAAGGCCGGCCACATGCGCGTCAAGTGAGTGGTGGCACCTCAACGGTTGCCGCGCGAACACAGTAATAAAAGTGCCAGCGCGGCACACCGAGAAAACAGAGTCGGCGGGAGCGCCCTCTGGGGTCGAGCCGGGGCGCCGATGGGGTCGCCCGGCTGGAAGCCCACCGCGAGCGAGCTGCGGGCTCGGGAGAGTGGCACGCGGCGTCCCATCTCCTTCCGCGCGTCCGTGGCGCGGCGGCAGTGCGACGCCGCGGCGCTCAGCGGCGACAAGACCATCGCGCACCGATGGAGCGGGGGCGTCAACTGCCTGGAGCTGGACGAGACGGAGCGACGGTACCTCCTGGCGGGCACCGTGGACGCGATCGTGGCGGTGTACGACACGGAGCATCCGACCAAGACGGACCCGGCGACGGGCCACACCACGCACGAGCCCCTCATACGCGTCGCCAAAGGAACCACCACGAACGGAGGTGCCGGGCAGGCGGGAACCGGCGCGAACCACGGCCACCTCTTCAGCGTCTCGTGCGCGGCGTGGTACCCCGTCGACACCGGCATGTTCTTCACCGGGTCATTCGACCAGACCGTCGCGGTGTGGGACACCAACACCGCCACCCGCGTCCTCACCTTCCACTTCGACGCCAAGGTGTACAATCTCTCCATGGCCCCGCACGCCGAGTCGCACGCGCTCGTCGCGGTGGGCACCGGCCAGCCCCAGGTGCGACTATGCGACCCGAACAGCGGGAACGTCACGCACACGCTGACGGGGCACAGAGAGGCGGTGTGGGCCACGCGGTGGATGCGGGGNAGCGAGTGGGTGCTGGCCACGGGCGGTAACGACGGGGACGTGCGTCTGTGGGACATCCGACGCGCGGGGACGTTTATGCGNCTGGACGCGAGTAACGCGCGGGTGGGCGAGGTGGACGCGCTGGAGGAGGCGCTCGCGGTGCCTGACCGCGGGTTCATACCCGCGGGACCCGCGCCGGCTACCAGGCGTAACGTGGACTCCGTCCCGGACCACCTCTTCTCCGACGACGCCACGCGGTGCGGGGGTTCGGGGTTGGGATCGAGTTATAATAATTCGTTCAGCCGCGGCCGGCGGTACCGGGGCGGCGCTTACGGCGACGTCGCGTACGCCTACGGCGGGGGTAGTGGCGGCGGGGGATGGGGCCAGGGGTTTCGGAGACCTGGAACTGGCCGGGGTTCAGGAGACGGGGGATCGAACCCCGCGGCGACGGTGTACACCTCGACGCGGGTGAAGGGGCGTAGCGCTCACGACGGGCGTGTCACCGCTCTGCAGACCACGCCCGACGGTTTATACCTCGCATCGGCCGGTACGGACGGCGTGGTTCGGGTGTGGGACCTGGCGGACGGGAGGAACATGCGGATTGACTTTGGGTACGCGCCCAACGACGCGAGGAAGGCGACGCAGCTCGGCGTGTCCCCCGACGGGTCGCGGCTCTATCACCCGTCGAGCGACGGCGACGTCCTCGTGTTCGACACCCTCGGCGCGAACCCAAAGTCAGAGAAAACACAGGGACACGATCGTGGGGACGATCGCGACGATGAAGACGATGGTGACGATGGTAAGAGGAAGGCGCGGAGGACGGACGGCGAGCGCGGGGGTCGGGGTCGGGGTCGGGGCCGGGGTCGGGGTCGGGGCCGATGGGTTCGCAAGGGCGGCGACGAA
>JGI24539J26755_10000895_pt1 | contig 13959 bp, 10 predicted proteins | sample NorSeaMetagenome_2_FD_26755 | JGI IMG/M metagenome (IMG submission 26755) | reverse complement strand
GTACTTAGGTATTTTGATAACATTTTTTAGTCATATGACATTATAAAACATTCAAATTATGGTCTGATTAGGCTGATTAACTTTAAGAACATGTAAAGGAGACAGTAATCGAATGTCTATCAACAATCCAATATCTCGTTTTAGCTTACCCGATTTAGTTGAAATTCAACGTGCAAGTTTTTGCTGGTTTCTAGAAGAAGGCTTAGCTGAAGAAATTAAAAATTTTTCTCCAATCACAGATTATACAGATAATTTAGAACTGCATCTACTTGGAGATGAATACAAATTAAAATATCCAAAATATAGCATTAACGAATGTAAAAGAAGAGANGCAACATACTCGGTACAAGTATATGTGCCAGCAAGATTGATAAACAAAGAAACTGGGACCATTAAAGAACAAGAAGTTTTTATAGGTGACTTACCATTAATGACAGATCGAGGAACTTTTGTTATCAATGGCGCAGAGAGAGTTATTGTTAATCAAATTGTTAGAAGTCCAGGTATTTACTACAAATCGGAAACAGATAAACAAGGAAGACGTACCTATAGTAGTAGTTTAATATCGAATAGAGGAGCATGGGTTAAATTTGAAACAGATAAGAATGATTTAGTTTGGGTAAGAATAGACAAAACTAGAAAGATTGCTGCTCATGTATTTTTAAAGGCTATGGGCCTTAGTGACAGTGATATTTATAATGGGTTACGTCATCCTGAATACCTAAAGAAAACTTTCAGAGTTGAGGGAAATTACACAATTGAAGAATCTCTGATACAGATGTATGCCAAATTACGACCTGGAGAACCAGCGACAGTCAACGGTGGTCAACAAATTTTATATTCACGNTTTTTTGATCCAAAACGCTACGATTTAGGCAAAGTTGGTAGATACAAACTAAATAAAAAATTAAGTTTATCAATCCCAGAAAATATTCGCGTTTTAACTCCTCAAGATACGTTGGCTGCGATTGATTATTTAATAAATCTCAAATTTGATTTAGGAGAAATAGATGATATTGATCATTTAGGTAATAGAAGGGTAAGATCTGTTGGTGAATTACTACAGAATCAGGTTCGAGTGGGACTAAATAGATTAGAAAGAATCGTTCGAGAACGAATGACAATTTGTGATGCAAATTCTCTTACGCCTAATACATTAGTTAATCCAAAACCAATTGTTGCTGCTATTAGAGAATTTTTTGGTTCTAGTCAGTTATCACAATTCATGGATCAAACTAACCCACTAGCTGAATTAACTCACAAAAGAAGAATTAGTGCCCTAGGGCCTGGTGGATTAAATCGTGATCGTGCCGGATTTGCAGTTCGAGATATTCACTTAAGTCATTATGGTAGAATTTGCCCTATTGAAACTCCTGAAGGACCTAACGCTGGATTAATTGGAGTTTTAGCAACACATGCAAGAATTAATTCCTATGGTTTTATAGAAACTCCATACTATAGAGTCGATAATGGACAAACATTAAACCAGGCTGCACCAATATACCTAGCGGCAGACCAGGAAGATGAGTTTCGGATAGCCCCAGGTGATACACCCATAAATGAAAAATTAGAAATAAAAAATGAAATAGTACCCGTAAGGTATCGGCAAGAATTTACAACAACAAGAAAAGAACTNGTTGATTATATTGCAGTATCACCAATACAAGTAATATCTATAGCAACATCACTTATACCATTTTTAGAACATGATGATGCTAATAGAGCTTTAATGGGGTCCAATATGCAGAGGCAAGCTGTTCCATTATTGTACCCAGAAAGTCCTTTAATAGGAACTGGATTAGAAGCACAAGCTGCAAGAGATTCAGGAATGGTAATGGTTAGTTTAGAAGATGGAATAGTAACTTATATATCAGCTGATAGAATTTGTGTTACCAATAAAGAGGGAAAAGAAATTTCATACAACTTACAAAAATATCAAAGATCTAATCAAGATACATGTATTAATCAAAGACCATCCGTATGGCTTGGAGAAGAAGTCGTTACAGGACAAGTTATAGCCGATGGAGCTGCCACAGAAGGAGGAGAATTAGCGCTCGGTCAAAATATACTTGTCGCTTATGTTCCATGGGAAGGTTATAATTACGAAGATGCTTTTCTTATTAGTGAAAGACTAGTATATAACGACGTATATACATCGGTACATATAGAAAAATATGAAATAGAAGCAAGACAAACCAAGTTAGGTTCCGAAGAAATTACAAGAGAGTTACCTAATGTTGGCGAATATTCACTTCGTAAATTGGATGAAAATGGAATTATTGTAATTGGTTCTTGGGTAGAATCTGGAGACATCTTAGTTGGAAAAGTTACACCTAAAGGCGAATCTGATCAACCCCCTGAAGGAAAATTGCTTAGAGCTATTTTCGGAGAAAAAGCTAAAGATGTAAGGGATACATCATTACGAGTGCCGAATGGAGGAAGAGGAAGAATACTTGATGTAAGAATTTTTACAAGAGAAAAAGGAGATGAATTACCAGCTGGAGCAAATATTGTTATCAGAGTCTACGTAGCACAAACTCGTAAAATCCAAGTTGGTGATAAAATGGCCGGACGACATGGTAATAAGGGAATTATTTCAAGAATTTTACCGAGGCAAGATATGCCTTACTTACCGGATGGTACACCTGTTGATTTAGTGCTTAANCCATTAGGAGTACCTTCAAGGATGAACGTAGGTCAAATTTTTGAGTCTCTTCTAGGATTAGCCGCAGAACACTTAAATAAAAGATTTAAAATAGTACCATTTGATGAAATGCATGGAGCGGAAGCATCACGTGTATTAGTCAATGATAAATTAATGAATGCTCGTAATATAACTGGTAAAGATTGGATATTCGATCTTAAACATCCAGGCAAAATACGATTGTATGATGGAAGAACCGGTGACCCATTTGATAATCCAGTAATGGTCGGAATATCCTATATGTTAAAACTTGTACACCTTGTTGACGATAAAATACATGCAAGATCTACAGGACCATACTCTTTAGTTACTCAACAACCACTAGGTGGTAAAGCACAACACGGTGGACAAAGATTAGGAGAGATGGAAGTTTGGGCTCTGGAAGCTTTTGGTGCATCTTACACACTACAAGAACTATTAACTGTGAAATCAGATGATATGCAAGGAAGAAATGAAACACTTAATGCAATTGTCAAAGGAAAACCAATCCCAAGACCAGGTACTCCAGAATCATTTAAGGTATTAATGCGCGAGTTGCAATCACTAGGATTAGATATTGGCGCTTACAAAATAGAAACATTACCTGATGGGCAGACAAGAGGAATAGAGGTTGACTTAATGTCTAGCGTAAATAATAAAAAATTTCATTCACGTCCAACCTACGAATCAATCACACGTGAAGATATAGAAACATCTTTGACTTAAGCTAAAAATAAATATAATACATGCTCCAAAAGTACAATGCCAAAAATAGAACAATATTTTGATTACGTAAAAATCAACTTAGCTTCTCCACAAAGAATAAAAAAATGGGGAGAAAGAGCACTCCCTAATGGCCAAATAGTTGGAGAAGTCACTAAACCAGAAACTATTAACTATAGAACTCTGAAACCAGAAATGGACGGACTTTTTTGTGAACGTATATTTGGTCCCGTGAAAGATTGGGAATGTCACTGCGGAAAATACAAAAGAGTTAGATATAAGGGAATAGTATGTGAAAGATGTGGCGTAGAAGTTGTTGAGTCTAAAGTCCGTAGACATAGAATGGGATATGTCCAGTTAGCAGCTCCTGTAACACATGTCTGGTATCTAAAAAGTTTACCTAGCTATATTGCTATACTCCTAGACATACCTTTAAAAGATGTTGAACAAATTGTGTACTTTAATTCATACGTAGTTACAAGACCAGGCAACTGTTCAAGTCTAAAATATAAGCAATTACTGAGCGAAGATGAATGGATTGACATAGAAGACCAATTATATCAAGAAGAATCAGATATCTATGGTGTTGAAGTTGGAATAGGAGCAGAAGCTATCCAAAAGTTACTCAAAGATATTGATTTAGAAGTAGAGGCTGAAAGCTTAAGAGAAGAAGTTTTACTCTCAAAAGGGGCAAAAAAAGACAAAGCCATAAAAAGATTACGAATCATAGACAATTTTATTGCAACACGATCTGATCCTTCGTGGATGATATTAACGATATTACCTGTAATTCCTCCTGATCTAAGGCCTATGGTACAACTAGATGGCGGTAGATTTGCAACATCAGACCTAAATGATTTATATAGAAGGGTTCTTAACCGCAACAACCGTTTAATAAGATTACAAGAAATTCTTGCTCCCGAGATAATTATTCGTAATGAAAAACGGATGCTGCAGGAATCAGTGGATGCTTTAATTGATAATGGGAAAAGGGGAAAGGTTGTTGTTGGGGCCAATAATAGACCATTAAAATCACTTTCAGATATTATTGAAGGAAAACAGGGTCGGTTCCGACAAAATTTATTAGGAAAACGTGTTGATTATTCAGGACGATCTGTAATCGTTGTAGGACCGCAATTACAATTAAACCAATGTGGGCTACCCAGAGAAATGGCATTGGAACTTTTTCAACCATTTGTTATACACAGATTAATTCATCAAGGATTAGTAAACAATATAAAAGCCGCAAAAAAATTAATCCAAAAAAATGAAGTAACTGTTTGGAATGTTTTAGAAGATGTTATACAAGGACACCCAGTTTTATTAAATAGAGCACCTACCTTACATAGATTAGGTATACAAGCGTTTGAACCAATATTAGTAGAAGGAAGAGCTATAAAATTACATCCACTCGTATGTCCAGCATTTAACGCCGATTTTGATGGAGATCAAATGGCTGTACATATTCCGCTTTCTTTAGAAGCACAAGCTGAAGCACGACTTCTAATGCTTGCTCCATATAATTTCTTATCACCAGCAACTGGAGAACCTATCATCATGCCAAGTCAAGACATGGTTCTTGGATGTTACTACTTGACAGCNGAAAACCCTACTCAACAAAATAAACAGGCTTACTATTTCTCTAGTTTAGAAGATGCACTCTTAGCCTATGATTCAAATAAAATTCCATTGCATTCTTATGTCTGGGTTAGATTTGATGGAATTATCGATAATGAAAGTGAAGCCATTAAAGTTGAAGAAACAGAAAATGGAGAAAAACTACACATTTTTGATGATCGAATAATAAAGAAAAATAAAGATGGAGAAACAATTGTCCAATACTTATTGACTACTCCAGGGAGAATTTTATTGAATAAAGTCTTATTGGATTCACTAGTAATAGCAAAATAATGAAGAATTTTTCATAAGAACAAAAATACCATGAAAGAAAAATATTTATTTGTGCCGCCTAAACCAAGATTCACTAATAAAGTAATCGATAAAAAGGAATTAAAGCGTCTTATGGCTTGGGCTTTCAGCAACTACGGTACAGGTAGAGCCTCGTACATGGCTGATAGATTGAAAGAATTAGGGTTTCATTATGCAACACGTGCCGGGATATCATTAAGTGTTGAAGATTTGAGGGTGCCACCTACTAAAAGAAGTCTTATTAATAGAACAAATGAAGCTATACAACTAACAGAAGAACAGTATGAACGAGGTGAAATCACGGCTATAGAAAGATTCCAAAGAGTCATAGACACCTGGAATAACGCAAGTGAAGAACTTAAGACTGAAGTTATTAAATATTTTAAGGAAACCGACCCACTTAATCCTATCTATATCATGGCATTTTCCGGTGCCAGAGGAAATATTTCACAAGTAAGACAATTAGTTGGAATGCGGGGATTAATGGCTGACCCACAAGGTCAGATTATTGATTTACCAATTAAAAGTAACTTTAGGGAAGGATTAACTGTAACGGATTACATAATTTCATCATATGGAGCCAGAAAAGGTTTAGTAGACACAGCNCTTAGAACAGCCGATTCAGGCTATCTGACACGTAGACTGGTTGATGTGGCTCAAGACATTATCATTAGAGAAATAGACTGTGGTACACAGCGAAACATCACTATCAAAGATATGGTTGCCAATAACCAAGTATTAATTCCCATTGGTAACAGATTAGTAGGAAGAGTTCTTTTTGAAACATTATATTATCCGCATGACGGTGGAGTTATAGCACATATTAACCAAGACTTAGATCACGAAACTAGCAAAATTATTGTAGATGCGGGGATTAAGTCAGTCAGCGTAAGATCGCCTTTAACATGTGATTCTGCTAGATCTGTCTGTCAATTCTGCTATGGTTGGAATTTAGCACACGGTTCGCTGGTAGATTTAGGTGAAGCTGTAGGAATTATCGCAGCACAATCTATCGGTGAACCAGGTACACAATTAACAATGCGTACTTTCCATACTGGTGGTGTTTTCACTGGAGAATTGGCAGAACAAATAAAAGCACCGTTTAGTGGAATAATCAGGCTTCCTAAAAACATTAAATCAAGATTAATAAGAACTCGACATGGGCAAGAAGCAGTCGTCTTGGAGACAAGCTATAAATTATCACTTTATGACTACACACTAAAGGAAGAAAAAATAGAATTTACTCAAGGAACTATTTTGTTTATTAATGACAATGAACAATTCCGAAAAGGGCAAATTATTGGGGAAATTAGTACAAAGACAAACTTAATAACTGAGAGAGCCACAAAAGACTTGCTAACTGAATCTTCTGGAGAAGTTTTTTTCTCAGACTTAACATCTGAAGAAAGAGTTGATAGACAAGGTAATATTACAACAAAAACAAGTAAAGGCGGACTTGTTTGGATTCTTTCAGGAGAAGTACATAACTTACCTCAATCAGCACAACTTGAAATAAAAGAAGGTGATGAGATTAGTGAAAATACAATCTTAGCAACGACCCACATAACCAGTGACTACGGTGGAATTGTTAGATTTGATAAAAAATTAAAGTTTAATGAACTAAATGAAATACAGATAGTTACATCTTCAGTATTTATTAAAGATGCATTAGTAAAAAATGAATATGAAAATGATGAAACAAATAGTAGTTTTTTCCTAAACTTTTCTAACGGCAACACTTTTTTAATGCTTTGTTCGCCTGGAAACAAAGTCAATAATGGACAAATTATAGGTGAATTGGTAGATACGAAATATCAAACAAAAACAGGAGGATTCATTAAATATAAAGACCATCCAAATAATTTCCAAGGAAAACATCGTCTACTTTGGATCTCAGAAGAGACTCATGAAATAAAAAAAGATATATCTCTACTTATGGTAGAGAACAATACATACGTTGAATCTGGTAGCGAAATAATAAAAGATATTAAAACAGAAAATGCCGGTTATTTAAAAGTTATTGAGGAAAATGGGATTGTCGAAAAAATTATCATCAAAGTCGGAAAAATTCTTAAAACAAATAAAGAAATTGAGATTTCTTCAGAAATTATAGAGACTGGGGAAGAAATTTGTGAAGGAATAACTGCGGAATATCCATGTTTATTAGAGAAGATCGATGAAGGTATACTAATTAGACCAGCTGACGAGTATTATATAAACAAAGAACAATTTCAAATTGAAACGGAACATTCATTAAATGGAAATCAATCTATCGGTATTAATTTAACTCAACATTTATTATTTAAAGAAGGAGAAAAAATTGAATCAATCGATGGGATTGATTTGGTTAAGACATATTTAACAGTAGATATTTCCTCTGATCAAATACATGGTTCCGCAGACATCGAATTTTTAGAGACAGACAGTAAAGGAGAGTATAAATTACAAATTGCAATAATAGAAAATCTGCAGATTAAACAGGACGCCTTCAGTGAAGATAGTAAACAACAGATTAAAACTGACTTCTGTGTAGAAGATGGTCAAGAAATTCTTTCAGGTGCATTAGTAGCTCANACATCACTAATTTCAAAATCAAAAGGAAGAATCGAAAACATAACAGAAAGCGGACAGTCTGGCAGAAAAATTCTTATTCTTAGGGAAATAGACCAAGAAACAATAAATTTAAATGGTGAAACACCTCAGGTATCTGAAGGAGAACTTGTGCGATACGGTGATCAAATTGCTGCCAACATTGTAGCTAAAGAATCTGGCAAAATTGTAGCTCTTGATGAAGACAAAATAAGGATCCGTACTGCCCATCCATATCTAGTATCATCCGGAGCTATATTACAAACAAAAAATAAAGATCTTGTTCAAATGGGCGATACATTAGCAATCTTAGTCTTTGAAAGATCTAAAACTGGAGATATCGTTCAAGGATTACCAAGAATTGAAGAGATCTTAGAAGCAAGACGTCCTAAAGAAGCATGCAAATTAGCACAAAGACCGGGAAAAATTAAAGTTTGGTACGATTCAGAAGAAAACTATCACGTTGAGATACTAGAAACGGATAACAATGTTAATGAATATATAATAAATAGTACACAAAAGGTAATAGTTTCAAATGGAGAAAATATACTATTAGCTGAAGCAATTACGGATGGTGCACCAAATCCACATGAAATGCTCAGCTTATACTTTAACTTTTATATAAATGTACTGGGAATCTACGAAGCTGCTAAATTAAGCTTACAAAAAGTGCAAACATATCTGGTAAATGAAGTACAAAATGTGTATCAATCACAAAACGTTGATATATCGGATAAACATGTTGAAGTGATAGTTAGGCAGATGACATCTAAGGTAAGAGTAGAAGATGGAGGAGATACAACCTTATTACCTGGAGAGCTTGTGGAATTGCAACAAATAGAAAACATAAATGAAGCTATGTTATTAACAAGAGGCATTCCAGCAACTTACTCACCTGTGTTATTAGGTATAACTAAATCATCTCTGAACACCGATAGTTTCATATCTGCAGCAAGTTTCCAAGAAACTACACGAGTTCTGACAGAGGCCGCTATTGAAGGGAAAGCTGATTGGTTAAGAGGATTAAAAGAGAACGTTATTATAGGTAGATTAATTCCCGCAGGCACAGGTTTTAATTCATATAGTGAAATCTCTAAAATCAACCGCAATGAAAAAAAAGCTTCAGACGGATACTATTTTGAAAATAAAAATTCAGATAGCCAAGTGGTGCGTTTTACGGTTGATGAAAACACTGGATATTTTCAAGATGATGCAAAAGTGCAATAAATTAACGATGAAATACTGTAAATAAGCTAATTAAAATAAAAAATAGGATTTCACGAAATTTATAACTTTGATACTATATCAAGTGAAGTATTTACAAATTACAGACTTATTCATTTGAGTCTTCAAAGATTATCTATATTCCAACTAACATTTATTACTTTAAAGATAAAAATCATGGCAGTTGTTACATTAGCTGAGTTATTAGAAGCAGGAGTACATTTTGGACATCAATCAAGAAGATGGAACCCAAAAATGTTTCCATACATTTATGCAGAACGTAATGGTATACATATCATAGATTTGGTTCAAACAGCTGAATTGTTGACAGAAGCATGTAATTTTGTGCGTAAAGCATCTGAAGAAGGGAAAAAATTCCTTTTTGTAGGAACAAAGAGACAGGCAGCTGGTGTTATAGCGCAAGAAGCAGAAAGATGTGGAGCACATTACATTAACCAAAGATGGTTAGGAGGAATATTAACAAACTGGTTCACTATTAGAACAAGAGTCGAAAGACTAAAAGATCTAGAAAGTAAAGAAGAAAGTGGATATCTAGATAAGTTACCGAAAAAAGAGACAGCAATTCTTAAAAAAGAACTTGATAAGTTACGTAAAAATCTTAACGGAATCAAGGATATGAAACGCTTGCCTGATCTAGTTTTAATCGTTGACCAAAAGAGAGAAAGTACAGCTATTCAAGAATGTATGACATTAGGAATACCAATTATTTCAATCTTAGATAGTAACTGTAATCCAGACATTACTAACATTCCAATTCCAGGTAATGATGATGCTATCAGATCTATCAAATTAATTGTTGGTAAGATTGCTGATTCTATTTGTGAAGGGCAAAGTGGAAAAACTCAAAATGAAGGAAGAGAAGAAGCTGAGATAGCCTAATNTTCTCCTCATAAGCAATAAGATATTATAAAATTATACATAAGGAATAAGAAAAAATATGGCTGCTGAAATTTCTGCAAAAATTGTTAAAGAGCTACGTGATAAAACATCCGCTGGAATGATGGATTGTAAAAAAGCATTGCAAGAGGCTGATGGAGATTTTGCAAAAGCTGAAGAAGCATTAAAGAAAAAAGGATTAGCAACCGCTGCAAAAAAATCTAGTCGTATCGCAACTGAAGGTATCGTAGAAGCATACATTCATATGGGAGGCAAATTAGGAATCATAGTTGAAGTAAACTGTGAAACAGATTTCGTAGCTAGACGATCTGAATTCCAAGAGTTAGCTAGAAATATTGCTATGCAAATAGCAGCTTGTCCTCAAGTACAATATATCAATGCAGCTGATATACCGCCAGAAATAGCGGAAAGAGAAAAGAAAATAGAAATGGAAAAAGATGATTTAGGTAATAAGCCTGTAGACATCAAAGAAAAAATAGTAGAGGGAAGAATACAGAAAAAATTAAAAGAAATGGTACTTGTTGACCAAGCATTTATTAGAGATTCTTCTATGACAATTGGTGAATTAGTTAAACAAAATATTTCTACTTTAGGTGAAAACATACAAATACGTAGATTTGAAAGATTTGTATTAGGTGAAGGCCTAGAAAAGAAAAACGAAGACTTTGGAGCAGAAGTTGAAAAAATGATGAGTAAGTAATAAACCTATTAAGCTATTACTATCATCTATTACAAAAAGAAAAAAGTTCGCTTTATGATATTAAACAGANAGAAAAAATATCAAATTGCTAACTTTAATATAAATTATTTGTCTGCAAAGAATTGAGAATTAGTGCATAATAAAATCATTCTTTATCAGAAGTTTTAAAAAACGAGATAGTTTTTTTAAAATAGCTTCAAAGGTATAATTTATATGTGTTAATTAAGTTTATGCTTTTCTTCTAAATTAACATTTAAAAATTGCAAAAGAATTATATTCAACTATGTATCAGAATAACCTTAGCGCTTTTAACTCCTTCTACTCACTTGCAGAAGTTGAAGTTGGAAAGCACCTTTATTGGGAAATTGCAGGATTAAAACTACACGGTCAAGTATTTATTGTTTCATGGTTAGTAATAGGAGCACTTCTAGCATTCGCCATTGCTGGAACAAGAGACCTTAAGCAAACTCCAGAAGGATTACAAAACTTTATGGAATATGCTTATGAATTCCTACAAGACATTGCTAAAAACCAAATTGGTGAAGAAGAGTATAGACCTTGGGTTCCATATGTAAGTACTGTATTCTTATTTATCTTTGGAGCAAACTGGGCAGGTGCACTTATTCCTTGGAAACTAATTACTCTACCAGAAGGAGAATTAGCAGCACCAACTAATGACATTAACGTAACAGTTGCATTAGCTCTACTTACTTCTTTCTCGTACTTCTATGCAGGAATAAGTAAAAAAGGAATTGGATACTTTGCTAGGTATGTTCAACCTACTCCTATCCTTCTACCGATTAACATCCTTGAAGACTTTACAAAACCATTATCATTAAGCTTCCGTCTTTTCGGTAACGTGCTTGCAGACGAGCTAGTTGTTTCTGTATTTGCTTTACTAGTACCTATCCTAATACCATTACCAGTAATGATTCTAGGCCTATTTGCTAGTTCTGTACAAGCATTAATTTTCTCTACTCTATCTGCCGCTTATATAGGTGAGGCATTAGAAGATCACCACTAAAATTAAAGTGGAAAAAACGAACTTAGTATCTGAAATAATTTAATCTTTATAAATATGATAAATATCACAATAATTTTATGAACCCTATCGTATCTGCTGCTTCAGTTGTTGCTTCTGGTCTATCTGTTGGTTTAGCTGCAATCGGTCCTGGTATTGGACAAGGAACTGCTGCTGCACAAGCTGTTGAAGGTATTGCTCGTCAACCTGAAGCTGAAGGTAGAATCCGTGGTACTCTACTTCTTTCTCTAGCATTCATGGAATCACTTACTATCTATGGTCTAGTTGTATCTCTAGCATTACTTTTCGCTAACCCATTCACAGCGTAATTTTTCGCTAATACTTTACAAGCTAAGTATTTTTTAGTATCCCTAGTCATTGAAAAATGACTAGGGTATTGAAGTGGTAACATTTTTTTAAGGACCCATTATAAAAAATAAGTAATAATGACAAATCTGATATTTCTGTTAGCACAAGAAGCTGCTAGTGCTAGTGAACCAGAAGGTGGTTTATTCGATTTCAATGCTACTCTGCCTTTAATGGCGCTGCAAATTTTGCTACTAATGGTAGTGTTAAATCTTGTGTTCTATACTCCAGTAGCTAAAGTACTGGACGAACGAGATGAGTATATTCGTAAAAATTTAACTGAAGCATCTGAAACTCTTGCGAAAGCTGAAGCAATTACAAAACAGTATGAGCAAGACTTAGCACAAGAGAGACGTGAGTCACAGTTAATCATAGCTTCTGCTCAAAAAGAAGCTCAAGAAATAGTTGCGATGGAAATCAATCAAGCACAAAAAGACACTGAAGCATTAGTTAATGAAGCTACACAGCAGTTAAACACACACACAAAAAGAGAAAGCTTTACTAGCTCTTGAAGAACAGGTGAACACTCTTAGTGAACAAATTAAGAATAAGCTGTTAAGTGGTAAGTTGACTGCATAAGGTCTCACATTCTATTGATGCGAAAAATCATCATGAATTATTAAGTTGTTTGTAAATTATATATAATATGAGTGATTTTCTATTGATTAGTGCCCTTGCGGAATTATCTTCTGGAAAGGGATTCGGATTTAATTCAAATTTTTTAGAAGCCAACGTATTAAACATCGCACTATTAGTTAGTGGTGTTTTTTACTTAGGTAAAAATTTTCTAACTTCTGCTCTTGAACTTAGACAACAAAAAGTTACTGAAGCTATACAAGAAGCTGAAGAAAGACTACAACAGGCTAACGCAAGACTTTTAGATTCAGAAAAACAGCTGACAGAAGCTCAGACTGTTATAGAGAAAATAAAAAAGGAAGCGGAAACAACTGCTCGTACAGTTAAAGAAACTATACTTGCTCAAGGTAAGTTAGATATCGAAAGACTGACGAACAATGGTAAAAGTAGTATTGAGAAAGCTGAATTACAAATAAAAAAACAAATTCAGCAACGTATTACAGATCTTGCTATGCAAAAAGTATCAACTCAACTGCAAGATTACATGACTCCTAGCCTTCAATCTAAAGTTATAGATAATAATATTGCTCAGTTAGGGGGACAATTATAATGGCACAGAATCTCAAAGTTTCTCAACCATATGCTAACGCTTTTATCCAAATGGTATCTGGAAAAGATTCATTGGATAAGGTTATCTCTGATTTAACATATATTGAAGCAGCTTTAAAATCACCTGATTTAATACAAGCGTTTTCTAATCCTTTATTATCTCTAGAGACTAAAAAAGGAATGGTTAAAGCAGTCTTCAAAGGAAAAATTGACGCTAAAACTGTAAACTTTTTATTAGTACTTTGCGATAGAGGAAGAATTAATTGTTTAGAAGGAGTTACTTCTTTAGCATTAGAAATGGCATATAAGCAAGCATCTGTAGAAGTTGCAAATGTTGTTTCATCTTCTGAAATGTCAGAAGGCCAACAAGAGGCATTAGTTGCTAAATTAAAAGCAATGACAGGCGTAAAACAAGTAAAACTTGAAATTAAAGTTGATAAAACTTTAATTGGTGGCTTTACAGTTCAAATCGGTTCACAAGTCGTTGACACTAGTATACAAGGACAATTAAGGAAACTAGCTTCGCACTTAGGAGCATCTTCTCCTCTATAATTGAACAGTTCTTTTATTTTAAAAACATAATTTATCAAAGTAGACAAATATTGATATGGTAAACATTAG
>JGI24539J26755_10000891_pt1 | contig 14000 bp, 15 predicted proteins | sample NorSeaMetagenome_2_FD_26755 | JGI IMG/M metagenome (IMG submission 26755) | reverse complement strand
TTCATATAACACTTCTGCACTGTGTATTTGGACCTTTTCTGGTTTTATAAAAGCAAGTGTGTCTGGGAAATCAATTCGAGGTGTAGATACTCCAACGCTTGTAGTAATAGTCCCATTTGTAGCAATACCATTTACATCAAATTGATTATTTTCATTATTCCAAGTTAAATTAGTCCCAGCACTTGATGCTAATAAAGTTCTAACATCAGTGTCAGTATAAGGTGTAGCATTAGTTCCTCGTATATCTGTTGTTGTAAATCCAAGACCATCATTGGAAGCGAAAGTAACTATACCTGTTGAAGGACTATAACTTCCATTTACCCATCCTAAACCATCAGTTCCATTAGTTCCATTAGTTCCATCAGTTCCATCAGTTCCATCAGTTCCATCAGTTCCATTTGTCCCGTTTAATGGTCCTGCACTAATAACATCTCCATTTGGTAATTCAATATTTTTGAAAAACTTAGTAAAACTTGAATCACTTGTAGATATATGATTATTTAATGCTGTTAAATTGCTTGTGTTTGTTGCGATATTACTAGTATTAGTTGCAATATTACCAGCATTAGTAGCAATGTCAGCAGCATTAGTAGCTATATTATCTGCATTAGTAGCAATTGCATAAGTATTATTAGTTATATTATCTGCATTAGTATTTATATTAAATGCATTAGTATTTATATTAGTAGCATTAGTTGATAATAAAGTTCTAACATCAGCATCATCATAATTGCTACTTATTATATCTCCATTTGGTAATTCAATATTTTTGAAAAACTTAGTAAAACTTGCATCACTTGTAGATATATGATTATTTAATGCTGTTAAATTGCTTGTGTTTGTTGCAATATTACTAGTATTAGTTGCTATTCCAGATAAATTAGGTAAATTACTAAGGTCATAATAATTACCAGAAAATCCTGTTGGCGCTGTTGTTAATGTGCTATTATCAGCAAAAGTAATTTTTGGTGTTCTAATATCACCTTTTACACGTATTTCATTTTGATAAATTTGAAGTGTATTACTTGATATATTATTACCAATATTTACTGGCTCGTCACCTTTTGATGTTATAGTTAAGCTACCATTGCCATTAGTATCTGACAACAGTTTTATTGACGAATTAGTAATCCCAATCATGTTTTCGCTGGAAGTGTTTCCAATTATTAACCCCTGTTTATTATTTTGCTCGAGGTCACCTATAATTGTAACTAAACTACCGGATTGATATGTTACAGATGTATCATTGAATGTATTATCTTTAAATGTAATATCACTCAAATAAGATGCATTATAATATGACAATGACCAAGGATTATGTAATTTTTTATTATTGACGGAAATATCACCTTGTATATTCATATCGCCTTTAATTTCTAAAATATTACTATTAGTATACGCGCTATAAGTGTTCTGAAAATACTCTTCTATATTATAACCCAAAATCATTTTTTCTTTATTCAAAATGACTGTTGGATTATTAATATTATTATTATTTGTACTTATTAATAAATTACCTTTATCTGTAGTAGTATCGTAATTATATAGTTGAACATAATTACTTGTTGTATCATTACTAGATTTTAATATAATATAAGACTTTGTATTTACATTATTTTTTGTATTTAATATAATACCAGCTGATTGATGACTGTCGTTTCCTCCAGTTATTTGCAGCGAGGGCAATGATGTTTTTATATCATTAAATGTTTCTAATGCTTCTATTTGTGCTTTTGTATAATTACTCGAATTTACAAATAATTCAGAACTATAATTACTCGAATTTACAAATAATTCAGAACTATAATTACTCGAATTTACAAATAATTCAGAACTATAATTACTTGAATTTTGAAATAATTCAGAACTATAATTACTCGAATTTTGAAATAATTCAGAACTGTAATTACTTGAATTTTGAAATAATTCAGAACTATAATTACTCGAATTTTGAAATAATTCAGAACTATAATTACTTGAATTTTGAGATAATTCATAACTATAATTACTTGAATTTTGAGATAATTCATAACTATAATTACTTGAATTAGTAGAATTTTGAGAGTTTGCTAATGTTTCATCTAGTATTGTATTTATTCTATCATCTAAATTTAGCAATGTTTCAACATCTATATCATTTAAAAGATTACAATATATTTTATTTATTTTACTATTAGATGTTCCAATTTCAATATTAGTTTTATATGCCATAATATTCGTTTCTAAAAGTAATCCATTATTAGTTACCCTTAATAAATTACTATCATTAATGTTATCATAAATATGGAATAAACTTGTTGGGTTAGTTATGCCTATTCCAACATTACCATTATAATATATAGCAGTCGAATCATTATTATGTGAAAATGTATCAACAACATTTATATGACCATCTTCAGATATATATATATTATTCCCTGCTATTAAAATAGTATCATTATATTTAGTTGTCAATTTATTGTCAACAATTATTAATTTATCAGAATCAATACTTTGAAAAGGAAGATTTGCAATATCTTTATAATCAATAATGTAATGTTTATTGGGTATATAAGTCATTTACTTAATTATGTTATATAAAAAAAAAAACATTATTTTACCAGATATTATGCGATGATAACACATATTTGTATATTTTATTTATATTATACCCCCCCCTCGTTTATCCAACGATGTATCTCTGTAATAGAAATTGTGTAGGGATTTAATGATGAATTATTTATAAATGATATGCAAAGGGAGTGACAATGCTATAGGGACCATTATAAAAATAATATCAACTTGTATTAATTTTAATTAAAAACTTGTAAAATTACACGGTCGTGCCCCCCCCGCCCCGGTTCAGCACTTGGCCTCCTGAAACAGGTGTACAATGTTAAACTATTATTATTATATATTCTTTTTATTTTATTAAATTCAACATCATTTATATTATTAATGAATTTTTCTAAATTTTCTAATTCATAAATGCTATCTATACGTATTTCAATATTATCAATTATATTATTAAGAACTTTTATATATGTTTCTTTGGAAACTTCAAAAATTGTTCTTTGTAAAGTTATTACTTCATTTATAAAATCTATTTCTTTAAATTTTCTTGCCAAACTCCTTTTATATTGATTTTCTTCTATTTTTTTTTCTAAGAATTTTACTCTTATATTATTTTTCCATTCTTCATATCTATTCAGTTTTTCATTTAAATTGCGAAGCGTTATTAATTCACAGTGCTGTATTCTTCTATATAATTCACATAATTGTTTAAACAGACTTTCTGTAATAATTGCATTTCTTTTTTTTATAGGAATTTGAATAAATTTTGAAAAAGTATTATATAGTACATTTTCACATTGATTATCAAGTGGATTTCTTTGTATAATTAAACCATTTTCTCTCATATATCTAAAATATTCTGGATTATGTATTATTCCTTTTGTAACAATTTTTAATGTTTTCCAATCAAATGTTGTATGACAAGATGGGCACCACATTTGATCACACCCAGATGTTTTTATTATTGAAATATTACATTTTGGACATGGTTTACTATCTTTTTTGATTAGTTCCGCAGTATCAATATCATCTTTCAAACATTCGTGATTTTCTTCTTGAATTTTGAAACAATATTTACATGTAGTTTTATCACAAATTTTACACGCCCAATGATTGTTTACAAAACCGTGACAATTAATTGTTGAACACGGGTATTTATATTGCAATTTTTTTTCTTTTTCAATTGGTTTTTGTTTTAAATATTTAATATATTCTTCATAAGCTTTTATTTCGTGCTGTAGTTTAATTTTATCAAATGTTTCCAATGTATGGGATAAAGTTTTATATCTTTCTATTAATTCACAACGCTGTTTTTTAACATTTTCAATGACTTTATTTTTTTCAACTATAACCATAGAATACGGTATTAGTATTTTTTCTTCATTGAACAATAATTCTTTGATATGATTTTTATACATTTTTTCAATATAAGACATACCAAATATATTAACTAACATTCCTCTTGAATAAATATTATTACAATTCATACAACTTTTGGTCGTTTTTTTTGTATCAATCATATAGCGTTTAAAGCAATTTTTACATGAAACATAATCGCAATAAGTACATTTTATAATATTTTTATTATTTACTTCTTCGACGCACACACTACAACACTGCATATTGATGCTAATATAATATCAATATATCATTTTTTAAAAAAATAAACAAAAATTTAAATATATATTTTCTACAATCCTTTTTAAACTACTTGATAATTGCTCATACTATTAAGTTATTAAATGGGGTTATCTGGCATAGGTAAACATTTTACTCTTTTTATCGTTTCTATTATCTCTCGTTTTTCATCACAGTCTATACATACTCTATTTAAAGCATCTACATTATTATCTAAATAACTTATATATTCTTGATATTTATGGGATGATTCGCATTGCACTGGTTCACTTCCAATTGGTTCATAAGACTGCAGATCTATACCACAATCCTCTAATTNTTTTGAACTACATANATCTTCGTCACATGGTCCATTAGTACANGACTCTTGTGTTTTAAATTTTTCCTTTAATATTATTTCATTCATTTTATTATATATATCAGCGTGTTTATTATTAAATAGAAAATATAATAATAATATACACATTGTTATTACCAATATTAATAATATTATGTTTATTTTTTTTATTTTCATCTTTATTATCTAATATTAATTAATATTTTAATAAGCTCATTAAAAAAAAATATGATTAAATATATTAAGATATAATTATTAAATGAATAAAAATGATGCCATGTTATTACTTGAAAAAGAAAACGCAAAAAAAGATAAAATTAAAATAAGAATGCATAATTATAGAGATAATGATGATTTTAGAAAAAAAAATGCAGATTATATGAAAGACTATAGAGATAAACAAAGAAAATTGTTAGATGAAGCACGAAAAGTTATTAAAGATAATGAATCTTTGGAAAAAAAAACAAGCAATGTTATTATAAATAAAATAAAAATTATTGAATATAATCATGTATTATTTGCTAAAAATATTGTAGATAAGAGTATTCTAATTAATATATTTAATGATAATATAGATAAATCATATGAAAAATATATTTTGGATAATATGATTTATTTAAAAAATACTAATAATTTTATAGATACATTAAAAAAAAAATACACAAATACTAAAATATTAAAAAAAAATATATTACCGTTTTTAAATATATTAAAAAAAATTAATAATAAATATTATAACTCATTATATTTAGTTTATAAGTCAATTTAACCATTTCTACATTACTGATGTATTTTTTGAAATAGTAACTTATCCTTGCGCCCCTTGCGATGGCAGCTCTCCGTCGCAGTTCAAATATGCTATTTTTAGGGTCGCATTTTCAGTGACCAGATCGTTAATGCTTTTAATATTATGTTGAATCGTCCTATTCAAAGTTATTATTCGTGTGTCCACCGCGTCCTTTGACTGCTGTATTTCGGCAAATTCTATATTTTTATCGCTCAATTGCTTATTACTTTCCGCTAGCATTGCTTCTGTACTTGCCAGAGTAGCTTGTGTTTGTACAAGAGTTGCTGTCGCATGACTTAGCTCTTTCTCTTTCTGGTTATGCACAGCTTCGTGTCCCTTCTTAATCCGTTCGGCTTCATTACTTTTCCACAACTCGTTATCTGCATGCAGTTTTTCTAGCTTGGCTTGCAATCTCTGGATTATAAGCCTGTATTCTGTTACTTCTGTTCCGGGAGCGGGCATTGAGGTGCTATCGTAGAATTCTTCCTTTAACTCCTTATATTTATAAAAATTATTATTTTTATAGCATAAATAATGATTCTTATAAATATAAATAATTAATAATATTATTAAGATAAGTAAAACAAAAGTATATAAATTTGTTTTTATGTCATTCATCTCATATAATATACATATAAAATAAATTTATAAAAATTTATTTTATATGTTGTTAAAAATTAAATATTATAAAATTATTGAATACAATTTGCTTTAAATTTAATATATTTTATATTATCAAACCTATAATTTAGTAATTTTTAAAAAAATTAATCTATATATAAAAAAAACTTTCATTATTTATAATAATGGGTAATAATCAAATTAAGCAACAATATATTAGTGATATTAAAAATAATATAGAATATGATTCTTATGAAATTTTTAATTTAAAAAAAAATTTTTCATGGAATGAACTTAAAAAGTCTTATAAAAAACTGGCTTTAAAGGCGCATCCCGATAAAGGCGGTGATAAAATATTATTTGATTTTATAACAGAAAAATTTTATATTTTAGCAAATGAGTATGAATTAAGAATTTCTAACAAAAATTATAATGAACTTAAAGATGATTACACTAATTATATACAAAAAAATACAAATACTTCTTCTAATAAGTATGATGATAAATTAACGGTTAACGAAAGAATAAATAAACATTTTAATGAAACAAGAGTTGAAGACGACGATTATGATTTTGGTTATGGAGATACAATGATAAAATCAACTAAAAATAGAGAAGATTTTAAATTTAATAATATCTTTGATACTAAGAAATTTACGAATCAATCTTTTAACGAAGTTTTTGATAAAAATGTTACAATTTCTAAACAAATAGTAAAATACGAAGAACCTAAACCAATGATTCTTGCAAAAAACTTAAATTTTTCAGAAATAGGTAATGCAAAAAGTGAAGATTATAGTAGTAGTGTAGAAAAAACTAATAATTTAGCTTACACTGATTATATGAAGGCGCATTCTACAAATAGATTAGTTGATGCTTCCGAATTAAATAATTATAAAAAATTCAAAAACACACATGAGTATAAAAAATATAGTGACAAAAGAACTAATAAGGTTTTCAATTCTAAAGAATTAACTTTAATAAATAATAAAAAAGAAGAAGAAGAAATAAAAGAATTAGAAAGATTAGAAAGAATTAAAAAACAAAATATTAATATTAGGCATGCATATGATAAAGCAAATTCATTATTTCTAAAATAAAAAATGATTTGTATTTGTATACAAATACATATACACATGTATCAAAATAATTACAAAAAATGGTCAAACGATGATATGATCATCTTTAATAATTATATTAAAAATAATAGTACTATTAGTCATAATGATATTGTAAATATAGCAAGTACATTAAAACGAACAGAAAATGCTATTATTTTTAGATTATTTAAAATTTATATATCTAACGAATATGATTTTCTTTATAATGATAATGAAAATTTATATAATAGATATAAATTTTTCAGCAAAAAAAACATTGATAATTTTCTTATACAAAATTTTACTAAAAAACAAAAAAAATTATTTAAATTAAATAAAATAAATTCTATTGTATTAAATTTAATAACTTATGAAAATAATAATTGTATCAATGAATACAATTCTATTATTGATACAATTAAAGATATTTATACTATTGATAAATAATAAAAAATGATGTTATTACGATTGATTTAATTTAAATATTAAATGGAATGTACTAAGTGTAAAAAAAAATTAGATTTATCTTTCTTTTCATATAAAGATATTTATAATAAAATATTCTATTTACATTGTGATATATGTAGACAAAAACAAGATAATAATAAAAAAAAATTATATGAAAATATGACATATTTAGAAAAAAAAGAAAATAATATAATTAATTGTAATTGTGGTAAAAAATTTGTTGCATTCAGAAATTATCATATTCTTAGACATGAAAATACATTATTTCATATTAAAAATATTAGTAATTAGTAAATGTCAAATTATTTATATAATACAGATATTTGTAATTATTGTAATAAAATGGAACAAATATTAAATAATGATATAATAAAAAAAATATTAAGTATTATTAATATTAATATTATTAAAAAACAAAAAAAATTAAAATATAAATTGAATGAAGAAATTATAGAATACAAAGACCTATATTATAAAGATAAAAATTATATTATTTTTAGAAATAAATTTGATGATTTAGTTTTAAAAAAAAAAAATATATATATAGATTATAAATATAATTTTTTAAAATTAGCAAATTATAATGAAAAATCTTCAAATATAATATTACATAATAATATTATAAATAATTCTAATATTATTATGAGTAATTTATCAAATTCTTCGAATTTTAAAATAGTTGTCAAATATTTATAATTTAACGATATAGAATTAATGGTCCTAATAATATTGATAATATTATTTTTTTTTTTTTAATAATTGATATGAATATTCCTACAAAAGACCATAATAAAAATAAGAGAATAATATTTTTAATAATTATATTTATATTATATCTTTGTTTTATTTTATCATTAAAACCCCAATTAATATTAGGGGTTTTTATATTAATAGTATTATTTATTGCATTATTAATTGTATTTATATCGTTATCCATTTATTTAAATTAATCAACTATCTATTATATTCTATAATATTTTTATTTAAATATAAGTTATATTTCTAATTACACTATTAACCTATGTTACACTTATCGTTATTTTTTTTTTATATTAGCCATTAAAGTATCCATCATACCTTGCATCTTCTATATTAGTTTTTAAAGTATCCATCATAGTACTATCTAAACATATATCAGATAGTTGTTCATTTGCAAAACAATATTTTACAGCATTTATCTTATTATAAGTAGGATTCAATGTCTGAGGACCAGGTTCTCCTTTTTCTCCAGGAAGAGCATCAACCCCTCGCTGTGCCGGTGGACCATCGTACCCCGTAAATCCATCTGGCCCATCGTCCCCCTTAGCCCCCAAAATACATATACCGTTTTCGCCTTCCTCGCCTCTTTGACCTTTTGAATTATCAAGATATATACTAATTGGTTCTATTTGTTGTTCGTGTTCAGCGGGGGCGGTTGCACTCTCTATATTTTCACCATTAAAGATAAATTTTAAATTAGGTATATAAGCAGGCAACCCTTTTGTACCGCTATTTAAATATATATTTTTTGTTTCAGCATCTTCGCTAAAAGATTTATACTTTCCTAATAAAATATCTGTATTTTTATCTATAAAATCTATATTTGGAATTTCTGTACCATTCATTCCAGGAAGACCATTTAAACCGGGAGCACCAGTTTGTCCAGGCGCTCCTTTAAAACCATCATCTCCAACAACACCATTAGCGCCTCTGTCTCCTTGAACTATTTTTGCACAATATTCATTGTCATTTTCAAAATTATTATTACAATTTAAATTTTCCATATTTGCAAATTGTTCATGTTGTTTAAAGGGACAATCTTGTTCTATTTCATTCATACGATTTGATATATCTTCTATCATTGTATTATATCTTTGTTCCGCGTCAACAATTCTTTTAAGTTCTGTTGCTCTCCTGTGGAATTTTGAATATTGTTGTCTATTAATACATTTTTCCTCCACTGTTGCATCCGTGTCCTTTACACAAAACTGATTAACAACACTTATCGTATCAAATTCCGGGTTTGCTATAATATCACCAGGAGGGCCTGTATCTGTCGAATTACCTTGTACACCCTGCTCGGAATCGGCACCCTTCTCACCTACAGAACCTTGGTTTCCTTGTCTTCCAGGAGTTGTACAAACTGCGTCTTTTCCTTTAGGACCCCGATCGCCGTTATTTATTCTTACTTTTATTTCATATAAATCATTATTTTCTACATGTTCTTTACTTATTACATTTTCACTATCATCTATAAATGTTATAGGATTCATTCTAGCATTATCGCCATATTCACCTCTTAATAATTTAACATTTGTATTTTTTCTATATTCAGGTCTTGTATTTTCACTAGCATCATGTACTCCTAAATATTTATCAGTGAAGTAGTCGCTAAAAGTAATAGAACCTATATCTTTCGCATCATATCCATTGCGTCCACTCGCTCCTGTCTCGCCAACTTGTCCTATCGCGCCAACACTACCAATTCTTCCTATTTCTCCTTCAATTCCTTTTTCTCCAGATATATCTTTAGAACATGTTTCCATATTAATTTTTTTTCTTGTATTACAAATTTCTGTTACTTTTTCAATTTCATTAAAGTGTTCCTTCAACATACGATTATAAAATAATATAATTAATATTAACAATACTAATATATATAAAATTAAATAAATATTATTCATTCTTATTTAATTATTAATAAAATAATAAATTATATAAAGATATATTATTATATTAATATACAAAATAATAAGAATGTCAACTTTTCAAAAAAAACTACTAAGAGATAGAACAAATGAAAATACAAAAAATGCTGGACTAAAATGGGCAGAGGAAGATGATAAATATCTACTTGAATCTTCTAAAAACGGAGTGAGTTTTTCTGATATTGCTAAATATCTGTGTCGTACAGATGGTAGTATCAAAACTAGACTTGTTATAAACATTCTAAATATTTGTAGTCAAGATAAATCAGATTTAGACGAACTTTGTATATTATATAATATCTCAAAAAAAGAAGTTTCTGCATATGAAGAAAAAAAAGCACAGAGGGAAACAAAAAAAAATCAGCGCATTGATAAATCAACATTATTTCCATCATCTGATATTTTTGAACTATATGAAGGACTATCTCGTGTTGATAAAAAACTAGATACAATTCTTGATAATCAATGCACAATTCTTAAAAAATTAAAAAATTAAAAAATTAAATAAATAAATTAAATAAATTAAATAAATTAAATAAATTAAATAAATTAAATAAATTATTACTTATTTTTATACAAAATATAATGACAATATTAATTATTTTTATATATATATATAAAATATAACTGTATAAATTATAAAAATGGATTCAATAGTATTATCATTTATTGGTAAAACTCAATCATATTTAACTGAATGTATATATCAAATAAGATTATTTACAAATAAACCGATTTATTATATATATAATGATTATGATAATGAATTAGTAAAATTTATTTACAAAAAATATCAAAATATATATTTAATAAACTATGAATTAGTTAAAAGCGATAATTTTGATAATATATTAAAACAAAAAAAAAATAGATTTTGTATAGTAAATTCAATTGGTGATAGAAAAGAATTATTTATTAGATCATTTGAAAGGTTTTATTTATTATATAATTTATGTATTTTAAAAAAACTTGAAAATGTTTTATTTTTAGAAATAGATAATCTAATATATGATAATCCTGATATTTGGTTTTCTGAATTGACTGATAAAAAACTATATTATATGATAGATAATGTAAATAGATGTTCTGCTGGAATATTTTTTTCAAGAAATAATGAACATTTAAATAATCTTTTACAATATTTTAATGAATATATATTAAATGATAATAAGTTTTTAAATGAAATGACAGCATTATATAATTTTTATATTTTATCACCTACACAAGTTTATATTTTACCCACTCATTGGAATATTGAAAACTATTCTAAAAACTTTAAAAATACTTTATTTGATGCTTTACCGATTGGTACTACTTTATTTGGATTAGATAAATGTCATAATAATGGTAAAATTATAAAAGGATTAAAAAATGGATGGTCATTTATAGATTTTACACAATATCAATATAAATGGATAAAAGATGAAAAAAATCGTAGTATTCCTTATATTTTAAATGGAAATAAATGGATTAAAATTAATAATTTGCATATCCATTCCAAAACATTAAATGAAGCTATATCAATACCCATTTAATAAATTATATATAAATAATAATTATTATTATTTAGTAAATAAATGGCAGATTTGCGACCAATTAATAAAACACCTGAACATAATTATCCACCATTTAAAAATGGAAGATTTTTCGAAGAATATTTTTATGATTATTATCAAAATCTTAGTAAGGATATCAAAAATAAACTCATATATATTGATGTTTTTTGGTTAAATTTACAAATGTTAAAGAAATTTGACAAAAATAAAATAGAAAAATATGTTAATGAAAAGTGTTTAACTGATAAACAACAAAATAAAAAAGTTTTAAAATAAAAAATGATAATATATTATGTGTTTATATATTATCATGAGTTATCAAGATTGGACAGAAGTTAAAATTGGAGGTGGTAAGATTTATAATGACCCTAATAATAAAAATACAATTAATAATCCTATAAATACACAAAACCAACCAGGTAACAAACTTTTTAAAAAGCTAGATAGTGACGAAATTTTTGTTCCCGAAAAAGTTGAAAAAAAGATTTCACAAACTATTCAAGTTAAAAGAAATCTTTGCAAACTTACTCAAAAAAAATTAGCAAACTTGCTAAATCTAAATGTTAATATTATTAATGATATTGAATCTGGAAAATCAACTTTAAATAAATCTTTAATCACAAGAATCAATAACTATTTAGATAATACTATTAAAAAAAATAATATGTGTTAAATTATTTAAATGTTTAATGATGTAATAGTTTATTTCTATCAAATTTTATTTTTCCATTTATTAATATAGTAAGCATTTTATTTATTAATTTTTTTATTTTTTATCATATCTTTTATTTTTGTTATTTGTTTTTTATAATATTCATGCGGTTCTTTTAATAGTAAAAATTGTAATAATAAATCTACAATGTCCTGATATTTTTGATTTTCTATCTTTAAGCATATTTCTTCTTTGTTTGCTTCTGCAAATTTTTGCATTTGTGAAGTTTTTTCTTTTACTAATTCTTCTGCTAATATATTCAAATCTTTTAAAATAAACTCATCGTCTTTTTTAATCAGAGCATTACTATCATTTTTATATTTTATATTATTATTTTCGGGAAAATCTTTATTAAAATGCAACTCTTTTGTTAATAATCTTGGTACATCATATCCTGTTTTTAAAATTTCAAATAATTTTTCGTAATTCAAATAATCAATTCTTTCATTACCATAATTATTAATATAAATATTAGTTGTTGTATTTATTTGTTTATCAATAGTTGTGTTATTATTAATTTGTGTTTCTATATTATTATTATTTATAACACATGTGCTTTCTATATTTTGTGGATTTGGTGTTCTTGCATATATTATACTTCGCGCTTTACAAGTATTTCTTTTTAAATGATTTGATTTTGCCTGTCTTGAACTAAAACTTACCATACATCTTGGACAAGTTAAATCATCTACACCATTACAATTGTTTATATGATGTATTAAACATTTTTTTGTTTTATAAATTTTATTACATTTTTTACAACTAAACGGAGGGTGTACATTTTTTTCATTTGGATGTACATTTTTTTCATTTGGATGTACATTTTTTTCATTTGGATGTACATTTTCTCCGTTTTTTAAAAAATGATTATTTTCAAATAAATCATTAATGTGTTTAACATATTGATGTCTTAATAAATTATATTTCTTATTTGTTTGATAAAAACACAGGTCACATTTATGTATTAAAAGTGAGCAATTATCAGACATTACTATATTAATCATATAAAAAAATCTTATATATTAATAATAATACCATAATTTTACTCATTTGCTCATTTGCTCACCTAAAAAAAATTTTTCAAATTTTTTTTTCAAAAAAAAACAGTTTTTTTTTTATAGTTTTTTTAAGGATTTTTATTAAAGCATTTTAATAAAAGTAATTTAACTAATATTTTCATTTTTTATCGTAAAAAAGTTGCTTTTTAATATTTCAACAAGTTAATATATATTATATGCCTTTTCCTTTTGGAAAGAATTACACACTCCTTCAAGTGAACGAATATTTTCAATTTTTATTTTTAATTTTTATACATCTATTTGTTAATGGATTTATTACTTTTCCTTCAGGACATTTTTTATCAGGTTTACTTAATGGTTTTTCTGGTAATTTATTTATAGTTTTAATTTTTATACATCTATTTGTTAATGGATTTATTAGTTTTCCTTCGGGACATTTTTTATCAGGTTTACTTAATGGTTTTTCTGGTAATTTATTTATAGTTTTAATTTTTATACATCTATTTGTTAATGGATTTATTA
>JGI24539J26755_10000889_pt1 | contig 14006 bp, 12 predicted proteins | sample NorSeaMetagenome_2_FD_26755 | JGI IMG/M metagenome (IMG submission 26755) | reverse complement strand
TCATGTTCATCATGCTCGTCATGTTCATCATGCTCATCAAATAATTGGACTATTGGCATTTCATAGGTAATAGCAACTTGGTTTTGACTGATAACCATTGATAAGTTGTTTAGTCCGTGGACATGCGCGTTAGCACGTCTTGCCTCTTCAGCACTTGCGAAGGAAGAAACTAACAGTAAAGATAGAAAGCTAAGTTTAAACATATGAGTCCCTGCTTGATTAAAACAGAATAATATAACGTAAACGCAATAGTATTGCAACAACTTTGTTGTTAATAATTACTCGGCGCTCGCGGATATCGTTGTAAAGCTCGAGAGATATCGAGGCAAGATAAAGTCAATAAAATGCTTTACAGTGTCAGCCTTCTCTTTTAAAAACTCAGCTGAAGATTTATGATTATTCACGGCATTTGATGCTCTATCAAGACTTAATAGCATCTGCCAAGACGCTGTAATTGTGCCAGCCATCATGAGCGTATCAAAGGCAATTTTTCCAACTAGCTCTTTATTGTCTGAGTGATTTAGAATAATTGTAATAGTGCTGTCTAGGTCATCAATAGATTTTGAAAAGCGTTTTAACTGAGAGACAGAAACTAACTCCGCAATTGCTGGATTTTTAGTACATTCTTTCATCTCTGAAATTAGCTCTCGGGCGCCCAATCCACCATCACTAATAATCTTTCTGCCCACAAGATCCATCGCTTGAATGCCATTTGTCCCCTCATAAATTGGCAAAATTCGCGCATCTCTTAGGATTTGAGCAATACCCGTTTCCTCAACATAGCCCATTCCTCCATGGCACTGGAGACTTAAAGAGGCAACCTCCTGAGCAGTCTCTGTGCACCAGCCCTTAACTATTGGGGTCAACAGTCCAAGCCTCCTTTCGTGTTTTTCTAGGTTCTCGAGTGGAAGCTTGCTTAAAGAGTAGTCTACCTCGGCACAAGCTGCATATGTTAATACACGAGAGCCCTGTGTGATTGACTTCATATTNGCTAACATTCTTTGAACATCTGGATGCCTAATAATAGGGCCAATATCTGTGAAGCCAGGGGCGACGCCTTGAACACGCTCATTGCAAAAACTAAGTGCTTGCTGGTATGCGCGTTCTGAAATTGAAACTCCTTGAAGGCCTACAGTAAGTCTTGCGTTGTTCATCATTGTGAACATGCACTGTATTCCTTTATTCTCTTCACCCACCAGGTAGCCAACTGCCCCATCTATTTCGCCATAGCTCATGACACATGTAGGGCATGCATGAATGCCAATTTTATGTTCAATTGACAATGCCTTTAAGTCGTTTGGCTTTCCAAGAGTGCCATCATCATTAACCANTATTTTTGGCACTAAAAATAGTGAAATGCCTTTAATTCCATCGGGAGCATTTGGTAGTCGGGCTAAGACCAAATGAATGATATTTTCAGACATATCATGCTCACCCCAGGTGATATAAATTTTTTGACCACGGATTAAATAGTGCTCTCCATTCTGAGTTGCACGCGTTTTAAGTGAGCCAACATCAGTTCCAGCATCACCCTCCGTAAGGTTCATTGTGCCGCTCCATTCTCCAGAGATTAGTTTTGGAAGGTAGCGTTGTTTGAGATCTTCAGTCGCATTGAGTGTGATAGCCTCAACTGCTCCTTGTGTAAGAAGAGGACATAGGCCCCATGACATATTAGCAGAATGCCACATTTCTTGAACACTTGCAGCAACAACAAACGGGACGCCTTGGCCCCCATATTCAGGGGAGAATTGCAGTGATCCCCAGCCTCCTTCAACAAAGTGTCGGTAGGCCTCCTTAAAGCCCGCTGCAGTTGTGACTTTTCCTGAGTCATCTATCTTTAGGCCTTCTGAGTCACCAGACTTATTGATGGGCTCTATTTCTTCTTTGGCAAGCTTACCAGCAGCATCTAAAACAGTATCAATTATTTCAACTGTTGAGCTATCAAGCCCAGTTTCATTNCAAAGCTTTTCAATCTCAACAACCTCTTTTAAAACAAAGCCCATATCTTCAACGGGAGCAGTATAGTTTGACATCACTCTTCTCCTAGTTTTTTAATAGCCGCCCTTAATTCGTGCTTCTGAATTTTGCCTGTTGCAGTTTTTGGAAGCGAGCCAAAAACAACTTTTTTTGGCCTTTTAAATTTAGCCATGTTATCTTTGCAAAAAGCAATTAACTCGTCTTCAGATGCCTCTTCATTGGGCTTAAGCTCGACAAAAGCACAGGGCACTTCTCCCCATTTTTCATCTGACATTGCAACAACTGCAGCCTCTCCAACTGAGGGGTGCTGGTAAAGAACATTTTCGACCTCTACTGAGGAAATATTTTCGCCACCCGAAATGATAATATCTTTTGACCTATCCTTGATTTGGATATAGCCATCATTATGAATTACTGCCAAGTCACCACTATGAAACCAGCCGTTAGCAAACGCCTCCTCTGTGGCTTTAAGATTATTCCAGTAGCCCATCATGCAAGTATTGCAGCGAATCACAATTTCACCAATAGCTTCACCGTTGTGAGGAACGCGCTCACCAGTCTCTTGATCGATTACACTAACATCTTCAGTCATCGGAAACCTAACACCCTGCCTGGAGCTTAGTTTGGCAAGCTCTGCTGGACTTTCATTGAGCCATGATGCCTGAGGAGCTGCTTGAAGAATATGTCCATATGTTTCTGTCAGCCCATAGACATGCATAACGTTAAATCCTAACGACATCATGCTTTCTAAAACTTTCGCGGGAGGCGGNGCGCCAGCAGTCATTACCTTGATTTCTCTTTTAAATGATTTTTTTATCTCTTTAGNGGCGTTGGCAAGCATATTAAGCATTATTGGAGCCCCGCCAAAATGAGTGACTCGGTGCTCATCAAGCAAACTAAATACTTTTTCAGGATCAAAAGACCTGAGGCAAACTATGGTCCCAGCAAGAGCGGCCATTGTCCAGGCATGTCCCCAACCATTGCAATGAAATAATGGAACAGAATATAAGTAAACAGGATGGTTAGGAAGGTTCCAGCCAACAACAGTGCCCATGCTCATTAAATACGAACCACGGTGATGATAAACCACGCCCTTGGGCTTACCTGTTGTTCCAGAGGTGTAGCTAAGTGAGAGCGGGCTCCACTCATCGCTGGGCATTGTCCAGCTATAAAGAGGGTCTCCATTTTTAACAAGAGATTCATAGTCTATTGCTTCACTGGAGACGTCCGGCTGTGAGCTGGCAAAAGAATCATTTATTACAACTATCTTTGGACTAACTGAGGCTATAGCTAGTGCCTCTGAGGCAACACTATAAAGCTCTCTATCAACAAAGAGCATTTTTGCATTGCTATCATCAAAAATATAAGCGATAGTTGGAGCGTCAAGCCTGATATTTATCGTGTTTAGAATTGCGCCCGCCATAGGAATTGAAAAATGTGACTCAAACATTTCTGGTGTATTGAATGCGAGCACTGAAACGGTGTCTCCTGGCATGACACCATGACCATTTAGACTGGAGGCAATTCGAACACACCTCTCTCTAGATTCTCTCCAGGTATAAGACCTATTTTCATAGAGAACAGACTGATGCTCTCCNTAGATATCTGCAGTTCTATGTAAAAAAGAGATAGGAGTAAGGGGTACAAAATTAGCAGGATTTTTATTCATAGNCTTAACTGTTAATTTCTTAGAGTAACGCCATTATCTAGCATGGACACAATTCTTGCTTGAGTTTCTTGAGTTTGCGCAAGAGTGATAAAAGAAGAGCGCTCAGCATCTAAAATTTCCTGTTCAGAAAAAACAGTGCCTGCTGGGCAGTCACCTCCAGACATTATTCGGCCAATCTCGGTTCCAACAGTGACATCATGCGGTGTAAGCATTCCTTTTTTGTTGTTAACCTCAAGCCATTCTAGCATTTCTTTGAAGTGCTCAGCGCCTGATAAGGCAAGTGGGCTCCTTTGGCTAGCTTTTTTTGTGTCGNCAAGTTTTGAAAGGGCAATATTTAAAATTCGATCACGATTCATCTGAAATACATCNTCAGCCCTTCGCATAGCTAATGCATCAGCCTCTTGAGGCGAGTTAGCTTTTCTACCCAGGCCTATATTCATAAATGATTTCCAAGCCCCTTTTTGCGTATCNTTTAATTTTTCAGTCCATCGATAAAGCATTTCTTTACACCCACCTCCTGCTGGCACAACTCCAACAAAAGACTCAACTAGGCCCATCACAGAGTTGGCGTGGCTTACTACATGGTCAGCATGCAACACAACTTCAAATCCACCTCCGATAGACATACCNACTGGCGCAGCAATAACAGGAAGTTTCGAGTCTCTCATTTGAAGCATTGTATTTTGAAAATAGGTAAGAAAGGCATCAAGCCCATCGAAATCATTTTTTTCAAAGCATTCTCTAACACTCCAAAGGCTAACACCACAAGAAAAATGCTGAAAGTCATTGTGTACTATTACACCTCTAAGTCCTTTTTTCTCTGAGTAAGTAACTGCTTCAGAAATCATATCTAAGCTTTGACTGTCAAGTGCATTTGCTTTTGAATGAAACTCGACTATGGCCGCACCCTCATATTCAAACCAACTAGCAGACTCATTAACATTGATGGGCACTAGTGTTTGTCTTGCTTCAGAGAACCTAAGAACACCTTTTGGCCTAACAATTGGGCTAAGCTTTCCAGATGGAGATAGAACACTTAAGACTGAATTGGTAGTATTATAAAACTTATTGTTTGAGCTACTTAAAAGGAAGTCAGGTACATCTTTGCCGCTTTTTTTAAGCCTGTTGACCAAGTAATCGATACCTATCTCATCAATAAGTTCAAATGGCCCTTTAACCCAGTTATAGCCAAGCTTCATAGCATCATCAATTTGGGCAAGATCTTCAGTAACTTCTGGCACTAATGAGGCTGCATAGCATAAAGTCTCAGAGAGAACCTCCCAAATGAAGAGGCCGTATTTACTTTCATCGCTGATAATTGCAGTTACACCAACTTTTTCCGCCTTTTCCAACAAAGGTGTTTTCAGTCTCTCATGATCAACATAGTCTCCACTTAAAAAGTCGATAACCTTTTTTTCATCTCCAGCCTGCTTATAAAAACCCTGTTCATTTTTATTCCCAGTTTGGCCATTAGCAATCATGTTAGAGACGAACTCTATTGGCGATGCGTATTTATGAAAAGCATCGTTTTCGGGCAAGATATTTTCCAGGCTTTTTGCAACATCAGCCATAAGGTCGATGCCAATCAAGTCATAAAGTCCAAATACTCCAGTTTTGGGTAAACCAAGGGGCCTTCCAAAAAAAGCATCCGCTTCTATTGGGGAGAGATTATATTTAAATGCCTTATGAAGGGCGCACTGAATTGCAAAAACACCAACTCGATTTGCAAGAAAGCCAGGCGTATCGAGACAAGGGACAACCCCCTTTCCAAGCATCGTTTCACAAAATACATCAAGTGTGTCCATAACGTCTTGTCTAGTTTGCTCACCTCGAACTAGCTCTAGAAGTCTCATGAAGCGAACTGGATTAAAAAAATGAGTAATTGCAAAACGCTCACAAAAGCTTTTTGGCATGCCTTCAGTCAGAAGACTAATCGGAATAGTAGAGGTATTAGAAGTGATTATAGTAGAGTCTTTACAGCTTTCATTAAGCTGCCGATAGAGAGCTTGTTTTATATCAAGCCTTTCTACAACAGCTTCAGCAATCCAGTCACAATTTTTGAGTTCATCAAAATGATCTCTGGTGTTTCCAAGATTAATAAGCTGTTCGGCCTCTTTGCTCATAATCCCTGGCATATCTGGGTCTTTGAGCCTTTGAAGGCCTCTCTCCGCTAAGCTGTTAACATTATCGCTATCAGAAGGAAGATCAAGAAGCCACACTTCTATGCCAGCGTTTGCTACTTGGCCAGCAATACCAGCCCCCATTGTTCCGGCGCCAATGACGCCAACTTTTTTAATTTTATTCATGAGCTTGTTTTTAAAATGAATGTTTTAATAGCATCTAAAGTACTCTTTGGCGACTCTATAGGGAGCATATGTCCAGCACCAGAAATGGTTGTTGTCTTTGCACCCAGCAGCTCTGCTAACTCTAGTCCAAATTTGTAAGGAGTATTTTTATCTTCAGTTGCCAGAATTACATTTGAGGGCACTTTAATTGCTTTTGCACAGTTAGCTCCATTTTTGTAGTTATTGCAAGCCAAGAGGTCTTCAGCTAATGGATTCTTTGACATGATTTGTCGTCCAATACCTATCGGCTGCATTCCAGGAATGGCACTACTGCCTGAATGAGATAGAGATCCAAAGCCCCATTTCAAAAGCATCTCAGCAGCTTCTTCAGTATTTTTTTTGGCAGTTTCGACTAGAGACTCGTTAACAGGAATTGCAGAGGCGCTAGCAACTGCTGTTAGGGATTTTATCTTTTCTCCCAGTAACGTTGCAGCTTCTAAAGCAACAAGAAAGCCCTGAGAGTGNCCTACAAGATGTACAGATTCTGCACCAGAATGCTTGATAGCTTTCACAAGCCATTTGCCCATGCTCTCTATTGACTTTAGGGGCTCTCCTTCTGACAGGCTGTGACCTGGAAAGTCAGGCGCAAAAACTGAGTAACCATGAAAGGCAAACCATCTTGACTGAAGAGCCCATGATCTATGATCTAGCCCACTTCCATGAACAAAAACCACTGTCGGTTTTTTAGGGTCAAAAGCACATCCTCCAGTTGCTGCAAATATATTTACTCCCTCAACAACAATGTTCATTATGAAGTTGCCTTTTCTACTGCCTTAAGGCCGATTTTAAAATCATTAATAATATCTGAAACAGACTCTATTCCAACTGAAACTCGAATTAAGTCAGGACTAGTGCCTGAAGCCTTCATCGCTTCATCATCAAGGCGAGAGTGAGTTGTGCTAGCTGGATGCAAAACCAAAGTTCTAGAATCACCAACATTTGCTAAATTTGAAGATAATTTAAGAGCATTAATGAATGCTGCTCCACCCTCTCTTCCTCCTTTAACACCGAAGCATAGCATTGATCCAGCACCATTAGGGAAAAGTGCTTTTGCAATTTCATAGGTAGGATTTTCGGGCAAGTCAGGATGATTAACCCACATAACTGCGGATTGCTCAAGAAGCCATTTTGCAAGTTTTAGCGCATTTTTTACATGTTGATTCATTCGCAGACTAAGGGTTTCAATTCCTTGGAGAAGTAAGAACGCACTATGAGGACTCATTGCAGGGCCAAAGTCACGCATAGACTCAGCTCTAATTTTCATTGAAAGAGCTGACGGTCCAAACTCCTCCCAGAAGTTTATTCCATGAAATGGCTCGTATGGAGTAGTGAGGACAGGGTGTTTCTTAGAGGAGCCCCAGTCAAAAGCTCCGCCATCAACAATGACTCCTCCAACTGCAACACCATGACCCCCCATCCACTTAGTCACAGAGTGAACTACAACATCAACGCCATGATCAAAAGGTTTACAAAGGATAGGCGTTGAAAAAGTTGCATCAACTATGAGCGGCAAGCTATTTTGATGAGCTATTTTTGAAATTTTTGGAAGATCTGAAACCTCAAGCCCAGGGTTGCCAATCGATTCACAAAAAATAAGTTTTGTATTTTCTTGAATGGCAGATTTAAGAGCTTTTTCATCATTAATAGACACAAAAGTGCAATCAATGTTAAACCGTTTAAGTGTGTGTTTAAGAAGGGTCGCTGTTGACCCATAAATTTGTGAGGCGCTTACAATATGATCACCAGCTGAACATAAGCTTACAAATGTTACAAACAGGGCGCTCATTCCAGAAGCCGTACAGATTGCTCCAACGCCCCTTCAAGTGCAGCAATTCTCTGTTCTAAAACAGCCACTGTTGGATTAGTCATGCGGCTATATATGTGACCACCTTTTTCTATGTTAAAGAGTGCAGCGGCATCATCTACAGTTTCGAAGACATAAGATGTTGTTTGGTAAACCGGGACGGCGCGACTACCAAACGAAGGGTCTGGTTGATACCCAGTGTGAAGCGAAATAGTTTCAGGCCCAAAAAAGGAAGACTTACCCATAAGCAATAGTTTTAGAAAACAAACNAATATTTTCTCACAACTAATTGNAGAGTTGTTTTGAAATTACGCGAATTTACTTTCGAAAATTGANANCTTTAAGCGNATAAAAAGCTACTTTGCTAAAGCCAGCTCTGAGCGCATTTNATCAATTGTCGCTTTGTAGTTTTCAGTATTAAAAATAGCAGACCCTGCAACAAATGTATCAGCACCGGCAGAGGCTATTTCTTTAATGTTGTCAATCTTAACTCCGCCATCAATCTCAAGCCTTGTTGCCAGGCCATGAGAGTCAATTAGTTTTCTGACAGTTTTTAATTTTTCTAGAGTATGAGGGATAAAAGATTGTCCTCCAAAGCCTGGATTAACGGACATTAGCAGCACCATATCGAGTTGTTCAATTGTATGCTCTAGATAGTGAAGAGGTGTGGCTGGATTAAAAACGAGTCCAGCTTTACAGCCGCTTTCTTTAATCAGGCCAATCGTACGGTCAACATGATCTGAAGCCTCAGGATGAAAGGTGATATACGAGGCGCCAGCACTAGCAAAGTCAGGGATGATTCTGTCCACAGGTTTGACCATGAGATGGACGTCAATTGGTGCAGTTACACCATGGCTTCTTAACGCTTCACAAACTAAAGGGCCAATTGTTAGATTGGGTACATAATGATTGTCCATCACATCAAAATGCACTATATCAGCACCCGCAACTAAAACGTTATCAACCTCTTCGCCGAGTTTGGCAAAATCTGCAGAGAGAATTGAAGGCGCAATAAAATTGTCTTGTTTCATGATTATCTCCGTTACTCAATTAAAAGGTTTTGGCCAGACATCTCAGCAGGTTGTTTAATGTCCATGAGGGCTAAAAGTGTTGGTGCCAAGTCTGCAAGTGTACCAAGATGTGGTCCCAGTAGTGAGGCTTTCTTTTTTCCAATATAAATTAATGGCACTGGATTTGTGGTGTGAGCAGTATGGCTCTTCTGAGTATTAGAGTCAACCATCTGCTCTGCATTTCCATGGTCAGCAGTGATCAAAATCTCAGTAGCATTCTCTGAGGCCACTTTGTAGATTTTGCCGAGACAATTGTCAACCGCTTCTACAGCTTTAATAGCAGCATCTAGATTACCAGTATGGCCAACCATATCAGTATTGGCAAAGTTACATACAATTAACTTATATTTGTTTTCTTCTAGCGCAGAAATAAGGTTATCAGTAAGCTCATATGCGCTCATTTCTGGCTGAAGGTCATATGTTTTGACATTGGGCGATTGAATGAGCCTTCTATCTTCTCCAGGCAGGATTTCTTCCTCGCCACCATTAAAGAAAAAAGTAACATGAGCNTATTTTTCTGTTTCAGCAATCCTTAGTTGATTGAANCCAGAGCTAGAGACACAGTCACCAAGGGTATTTTTAACTGAAATTGGCGGATAAGCACACTCTAGATTAAGGTCTTTTTTATATTCTGTTAGACAAATAAAATTGCACTTCACAAAATGTTTTCGGCTAAACTCATCAAATGCTCTAGAGGTAAGAGCAAGCGTTATTTCTCTTGCTCTGTCTGCTCGGTAATTCATAAAGATTACAAGGTCATCTTGATTGATTTTAACGGCCTCACCAATTGANGTTGGAGCTATAAACTCATCATTTTCACCTAATTTATATGCCTGTTGAATGGCCTCTATTGCGCTCTNTGANGAGCGCTCAGCCTTCTCTCCAGAAATTAAATCATANGCCTGAGCAACCCTCTCCCATCTGTTATCTCTATCCATTGCATAAAAGCGGCCAACTACTGAGACGATTCTTCCAACATTTGTTTCTGAAATTTTAGATTCTAGTTGTTCGATATATTTTGAGGCGCTGTTTGGCGGGGTATCACGACCATCGGTAAAGACATGAAAATAAACTTGGTTACAGTTTTTTTGTTTAGCAAGCTCAAGTGCTGCAAAAATATGATTTTGATGAGAGTGAACGCCGCCATCCGATAATAAGCCAAGAATGTGGACAGCTTTATTATTTTGAGACGCCAGTTCTAGAGCGTTACAAAGAGTTTTATTGTTAAAAAATTCACCAGAGCCGATGTCATTGTCAATTCTAGTAAAGTCTTGTTCGATAATTCTTCCGGATCCTATTGTTAGGTGACCTACTTCAGAGTTTCCCATTTGACCTATAGGCAGACCAACGCTTTCTCCGGAAGTTCCAATAAGTGTATTAGGATAGTTTTTTATAAAGAGATCCCAGTTTGGCGTTTTTGCTAGAGCAATAGCATTATTTGCAGAATTACTTGAATAGCCCCATCCGTCAAGAATTAGAAGTAATTTTGTATTTTTCATTTGTGAGGACACTTAAACATTAAATAAGAAGTGAACAACATCTCCATCTTTAACAACATATTCTTTTCCTTCAGAGCGTAACTTGCCAGCGTCTTTAGCTCCTTTTTCGCCCTGATTTTCTATAAAGTCATTGTAAGAGATTGTTTCAGCGCGAATAAAGCCCTTTTCAAAGTCTCCATGTATTTTACCTGCGGCCGCTGGCGCAGAATCTCCAATATTAATTGTCCAGGCCCTAACTTCTTTGGGCCCAGCTGTAAAATATGTGTGCAGTCCAAGGAGCTTATAGCCCGCTTTGATTAAGCGATCGAGTCCAGACTCAGTCTGTCCCATTTCATCTAAAAAACCTTGTTTATCTTCCTCTTCAAGTTCTGCAATTTCAGCCTCAATATCTGCACACACCGATACAACTTGGCTTCTGTCTTTGGACGCATAATTAGTCAAAGCTGTTAGATGTGCATTATTTTCAAATCCATCCTCATTGACATTAGCAACATACAGGACAGGTTTGGACGTGAGAAGCTGAAGTCCTTTTGCAAGCTTGTCTTCATCTTCATTGAGATCTAGTGATCTAACAGCTAAACCCTCTTCAAGTATTGGCAGAATTTTTTCAAGCAGGTTTTTTAAAGGNAAGCCTTCTTTTTGACCAGCTTTGGTATTTTTTATAGCCTTTTGGTAAGCTTTTTCAACGCTAAAAAGGTCTGCTAAAGCAAGCTCTGTATTAATCGTTTCTATGTCATCAAGTGGGTTGACTTTTCCTGAAACATGGATAATATCGTCATTTTCAAAACACCTTACAACATGAAGAATGGCATCTGTCTCACGAATATTTGANAGAAATTGGTTCCCCAAGCCNTCTCCTTTTGATGCNCCTTCAACAAGTCCAGCTATGTCAACAAATTCCATNGTTGTTGGCAGGATNTTTTCAGGNCTTACAATGTTTGCAAGGCTTTGTAATCGGGAGTCATTTACTGGAACGATTCCAATATTGGGCTCAATTGTACAAAAAGGATAGTTTTCTGAGTCTATTCCAGCTTTAGTCAGGGCATTAAATAGCGTCGACTTTCCAACATTTGGCAATCCAACAATGCCACATTTAAAACCCATTATCTTTCTCCAATACTATGTGTGAAGAGCTTTCATAGCGTCTTCAAAATTTCCATTCACTAAGAGATCAATAATGCTCATTGCATTTGACATCCCCTGTTCTATGCTGCTTAATTCAGATTTACCAGGAGCATTAAGAACATAATCTACTACATCATCTTTAGAGCCTGGATGAGCGATTCCAATTCTAAGGCGGTAAAAGTCCTTTGAGTTAAGCGCTTTTATGGTATCTCTCAGTCCATTATGACCGCCATGACCACCAGCAAGCTTTATTTTGACAGCACCAATAGGCAAGTCAAGCTCATCATGCACAACCAAAGTCTCTTCTGGTGAAATATCATAGTAGCTTAGGAAGCTTTTAATAGATCCGCCAGAGTTGTTCATAAAGGTTTGGGGCTTAAGAAGAAAAACCTTGGTTGAGCCAAAGGCAACGCTCGTAGTTTCTCCTAAAAACTTCGACTGACTTGTAAATTTAGAGTCTTTAATAGAAGCTAGAGACTCAACAAACCAAAAGCCAGCGTTGTGACGATGTTCCTGATAATTTTTTCCGGGGTTTCCCAGTCCAACAATTAGTTTAATCATTACAACGCTTCATTTTACGCTTGTTGAGACAACAAGGCTGACGATACTTTATTCTGTATCGTCACCATCATTATTTGAGCCTTCAGATTCATCAGCTTGGTCTGCGTCACCATCTTCAGAGCCTTCTTCACCCTCAATAACTTCTTCCTCTTCCTCTTCAACAATCTTAGGTTCTGAGACAGAGCATACTGTTTGGTCGTGTGCTTCAATATCCTCATGTTGAAGTGAGGTAATAACAACACCTTCAGGCAATACTAGATCCGTTAATGAGAGATGATCACCAATTTCAAGCTTAGTTACATCTACGTCAATACCATGAGGAAGATCCTTTGGTAGACAAGAGATTTCAACAGAAACAACAAACTGATTAAGCATATTGCCTAGTCTTAACGCCTCATTCTCTTCCACACCAATAAAGTGAAGTGGTGTAGTTGTAACCAGAGTTTGTTTGGCATCTACTCGTAAAAAGTCAATGTGAGTAACAACATTTTTTGCGGGATGGCGCTGTATGTCTTTTAGAACGACAGAATCTGTCTCTTTTCCCACAACCAAGTCTAATACAGATGTAAATGTATTTTCATCCTCTAGTAAGTGAGTGATTTCGTGAATGCTAAGCGAAATCATTTTTGGGGCAGCTTTGCCACCATAAATAATGCTAGGAACTTTCTCTTCTTTTCTCAGGCGGCGGCTCGCACCTTTCCCCTGGTCTTTACGCTCTATGGCGTTTACTGTAATGCTCATTTTGAGTTCTCCATTAAATGAAAAAACACCGCATCATGCGGTGCAACCAATTTGTCTATCTTGCGACCAGATAGACTGGGGGAACATTTTACCTGAAATCTTTTTCTAATAACTAAATTTCTCTATCGCGACTTTAGCCAAAAATAATACCGAAAGTTGAGCTGGCAATAGTCAAAACCCAGGCTGATTGGGTGGCAAGTAATCCTGCACTTATTATGAACACTAGAGCAAAAATTGCCGATCGCTGTTTAGTTGCATTCTCCTTAAGTTGAGACACGATGGCTTCAGTTTGTTTTTTTGAGTTTTCTTTCTTAAATGAACCGCTTTCAATTTCTTTAAGAGCATTAATTAACAGCATTGGTATTTCAGGTAGCTCTGAAATGAGCTGAGGCATCTGATCAGACATTTTCCTTAGAGTGCTTTTGAGGCTAAACTTTTCTTTAGCAAGCTTTTCTAGATAAGGTTTTGCTGTGGCCCAAAGGTCAAGATCAGGATAAAGAGAACGTCCTAAGCCCTCNATATTAAGCAATGTCTTATATAGCAGAAGTAGCTGAGGTTGCACCTCCATGTCAAAACGCTTTGCTTCCTTNAGCAGGCTCAATAAAACTTGACCAAAAGAAATTTCACTGAGAGGTTTTTCAAAAATTGGCTCACAAACGCTTCTTATGGCATTTTCAAATTCCATNACATTNGTTCCCTCAGGAATCCATCCAGACTCTAAGTGAACTTGGGATACTTTTTTGTANTCTTGGTTGAAAAAAGCTAAAAAGTTTTGAGCTAAATAATACTGATCAGCTTCAGTGAGCGTGCCCATGATTCCAAAATCAACACCAGTATATTGATTATTCTCACCTACAAAAATGTTACCAGGGTGCATATCTGCGTGGAAAAAGTTATGGTCGAATACTTGAGTAAAAAATATGATTACACCATCTTCTGCAAGNGACTTAAAGTCAACATTTTTCTTTTTTAAGGCCTCTATGTCATTTACTGGAGTTCCATAAATTCGTTCAGTAACTANGACATTTGAACGACAAAGGTCCCAGTGAACTTTAGGAACATACAAGAGGCTNGAGTTGCTGAAATTTTTACCTAAAAGTGATGCATTAGCTGCCTCAACCATCATGTTNANNTCGTTGTAAATAATGCTCTCAAATTCAGCAACAGCTTCTTTTGGCCTAAGCCTTTTTCCCATCCTGATGTCTTTCAGCTAGG
>JGI24539J26755_10000888_pt1 | contig 14022 bp, 17 predicted proteins | sample NorSeaMetagenome_2_FD_26755 | JGI IMG/M metagenome (IMG submission 26755) | reverse complement strand
AAATTACTATTATTAATTTCTACTAAGATGGTACTCTCGCCTTGAAATATAAAGTCCACTTAAAACTATTATGAAAAGACCTAAGTAAGTCCAATTATCAGGGAGTTCACTAAAGAAATAATATCCAATTATAACATTTGGTATTATCTCAGTATAGCCCAAAGGAGCTAATTTGGAGGCATCTGCGTATTTCAGAGATAATATTAGGAATAAATGACCTATGCACGCAAAAACGCCTATACCGGCCATTAAAGACCACTGATTTAGTGTTGGTTTTACCCAATAGAAAGGAATAATTAGAGAAACTAGTAAGGCCCCTACCATTCCAGTAATTAAGAGAGTAAGCAATGGATTGTCTGAGGTGCTTAATTTACGGGTAATAATAAGATAAAATCCATAAAAGAATCCTGTTGCTAAAGCGGCCATACTTGCCAAGTTAAATTCAAGAAAACCAGGTCTAATAACAATTAATGACCCAATAAACCCAACAGCAACAGCTGTCCACCTTCTAAAACCAACTTTTTCTCCTAATAAAATAGGTGAAAATGCTGTTACTATTAAAGGAGCTATAAATGCTAAAGTTAAGGCTTTAGCTAATGAGATGACTGAAATTGCATAAAAAAAACAGATATTAGCAGATAGTAAAATTAGACCTCTAAATATTTGAAGCTTAGGTTTATCTGACCAAACAAGTTGTTTTTTGTAAAAAAAAAGCATTATAGGAAAAACAAAAGCAACAGTAAAAAAATATCTAGCCCAAGTAATTTGTAAAATTGGAAGATCATCACTTAAATATTTAGCAAAACCATCCATGACAGGTAAAAACATCCATCCTAGTAAGCTAAAAATAATGGCTTTCATAAGCCAATTGATACTATTTAATTGAAATACTTTAAAGCAAAGAATACCACAATTGGAATTGTGATAAATGACATTAATGTTGAAACGACAATAGTGCTAGCAACACTATCAATAATTTTTTTTGGTGAATAAATTGAAGCAACAAGATAATTTAATACAGCAGACGGCATTGAACACTGGATTAACAGAACACCCGCAGCAAATCCTGTTAAATTAAAATATCTTATCAATAAAAAACCTACGATAGGGCCAGCGATAACTCTACCAATTGATGATATTAATGCTTTTTTAAAAGAAAAGACTTTAAATCGTGTAAGTGCAATACCTAAAGACATCAAAATTAAAAATATAGTTGCATACATTAATAAAAAAGTTGTGTTTTCAATAAAAACTGGGGTCTTAATTTCAAAATAAAGTAAAAAAACAGAAATTATAATTGTATAAAATGGAGGACTTTTAAGAATTACATCAAAATTAAATTTTCTAGCAGCAAGAAATATGCCTAATGTAAAATGACTTAATATTATCAAGGCTGAGATTGCAGCTGCAACACCTAGACCTTGAGATCCATAAGCAAACAAACATATAGGTAAACCCATATTACCAGTGTTAGGCATTATAAAAGGAGGTAATTCACGAATAATATCTTTGGTATTAAGTAAAAATAAAAAAACTACACCAATTAAAGAAAAAATTATAATTGCAATAAAGTAATACCAAAAATAATTTTTAAATATTTCAAATGAGGTTCCTGTAGCTGTTAATGCATAAATAATCATTGCAGGTGTACCTACATTTGCGGCAAAATTTGTTATGAATGCTGTGTCTATTTTTGGATTTTTTTTTCCCAAATAGTAACCAATACCAACAACAAAAAAAACAGGAAATAAAACCTCAAAGAGTTTTAGATATAAATCCATTAACCAAGTAATCTAATTAATATTGGATTTTTAAGTATATTCTTATTCTTCTTAAAGATAGATAAGCAATTACTACAATTTAGTTCTGACGTCTTATGAGTGATGATAACTATAGTAGCTTTATTATTTTTTTTATCAGGAGTTTGAATAATTCGCTTTATTGATATTTTATACTTAGCTAAACGATTAGTAATTTGAGATAATACACCTGGTTTATCCTTAACTTCAAATCTTAGATACAAAGAGTTAATATAGTTATTTGAATTATAAGCTTTTAAAGATTTGAGCTTGGAGACTTTAACACCAAATGGGTTTTTAATATTGCCTCTTAAAATTGATAATAAATCAGATAGTAAAGCAGATGAAGTAGGTCCAGGTCCCGCACCCTCACCTTGTAAGATGCTTTCACCTACAGGCTTTCCTTCTATTATAACTGCATTCATCACACCATTAACATTACCAATATAAGATTTCTTACTAACAAACATGGATGAACAGTTTCAAAAAGTTGGTTATTTTTTAGTTCTGAAATACCCAATAATTTAACTCTCAAATCTAATTGATTTGCAATTTTAATATCTTTTAATTCAATTTTTTCTATACCTTCCATCAGACATTTATATTTTGAAATTTTACTATGAAATGCAAGTGCTGATAAAATTCTTACTTTTGCAAAAGCATCAAAACCGTTTAAATCTAATTTGGGATTACCAGGTTCGGCATAACCAAGTTTTTGTGCTTTTTTAAGAACTTCTGTAAAATTTAGGTTAGAGTTTTCCATCTCTGTTAAGATGTAATTTGATGTACCATTTAGAATTCCATAAACTTTTGAAATTTTATTAGTCGCTAACCCCTCTTTAATAGATCTTAATACAGGGATCCCTCCAGCTACAGATGCTTCAAATTCTAAATTAACATTATTTATTTCAGAAAGTTTAGCTAAATCATTTCCATGTTTTGATATTAAAGCTTTATTAGGTGTAATTACATGTATTTTATTTTTTAAGGCAGTTTCAACAATTTTTTTTGAAATACCATCCGACNGACCTATTGCTTCAAATAAAATATCNACTTTTTTTTTATTAAAAATTTCCAAAGGATTTTTAAAAAATATTTTCTTATCAATTTTAAACTGTCTTTTTTTATTAATATTTCTTGCAGACACGGCAACAACATTTATTTTTTTACCTGTTTTAAGTTCTATATCTTTTTTTTTAGTATTTAATTCATTAAGTAAATAACTTCCAACTTGTCCAAGACCTACGACAGCAATATTTATATTATTTTTCATTGGCTTATATCTGGATATTTACTTTTTTTTGTATAGTCATCTATATAAATCTCATACTCCTCCAGGGTCATAGTTGTTATATCATCAGTCTTTTTTAATATTTTAGATAATTTTTTTTTTGTCTCTTCTCTTTTTTCAACATCTTCAGTCCAATATTTAGAATCTTGATTTAATGAACAATTATTTAATAATAATAATGTTAAGAAAAAAATTAATTTCATTACAAAGCAGTTTTTAATGGAAAATTAAATTTCATATTTAAATTTTGTATAGCCTGACCTGCTCCACCTTTAATCAAATTATCTATTGCAGAAAGTATAATTAGTTTATTCTTATATTTAGATTTACAAACTGATATGAAGCAATTATTTGTGCCAATTACATCATTTGTGCTGATCAAACTATCTGGTTTTAAAATTTTGACAAAGTGATCTTTTTTATAAAAATCAGAAAGTTTTTTAATAACGTTAGATTGTGTTATGTCTTTTTCTAAATCAATATAAATAGTGCTTAATATTCCTCTAAACATAGGTGATAAATGAGGAGTAAAATGAAAATTAAGTTCCTTTTTAGTAAATTTTTTTAACATTTGTTCTATCTCTGAGTTGTGACGATGAAAACCGACACCATATGCACTTAATGACTCATAAAGATTTTTATCTTTATGTTTTTTATGTACACCTCTTCCAGCACCTGAATAACCAGATTTTGAATCCATAATAATATTTTTACTTTTTATTAAATTACTTTTAAACAAAGGTATTAAGGGTAATAATATTGAAGTTGGGTAACAGCCAGGACATGAAATTATTTGATAATTATTTAGCTCTTTACCGTTAATTTCTGGAAGAGAATATAAACTTTTTTTGATTAAATTTGCAGCTCTATGTTTTTGCTTATACCATTTAAGATAATCAGAACTTTTTTCTAATCTAAAATCTGCCGCTAAATCTATTAATGTAATATTTTTAGTTAAATATTTTGAAATATCTTGGGCTTCACCATTAGGTAATGCTGTAAAAATTACATCAATATCTCTTAAAAGATTTTTACTAAATTTAATAATTCTAGGTAACTTTTTATTAGTTAGGGATTTATCATAATTAGAAATTGTTTTTCCAACAGAACTATTTCCACACAAGTATTTAATATTAATATATTTATGTTTAATCAATAATTTAATTAATTGAACACCGATATATCCAGTTGATCCAGCAACTAATGCATTAAGCTTAGGCATAATTTATTATAACAGTTTAAAATTAAAAAAGAATTATCTTTTAGAGAATTGGAAGCTTCTTCTGGCTTTTCTTCTGCCAGGTTTTTTTCTCTCAACTGCTCTCGAGTCTCTGGTGGTAAGTTTCTCTGTCTTTAGAGTAGCTTTTAAATTTTCATCAAACATAACTAAAGCTTTAGAAATACCGTGAACCATTGCTCCAGCTTGTCCAGTAGGCCCACCTCCACTAACACTGCATCTCACATCATAATCAGTAGATTGATTGATAATATCGAAAGGTCTAGTTATTTGAAGATGATGAAATTCACTTGAAAAGTATTCATTAAACAATTTTCCGTTAACATAAATTTTTCCAGTACCCTTTTTTAACCAAACTTTAGCTATTGAAGTTTTTCTTCTTCCTGTAGCATATTTGCTATCTTTAAAATCTAATTTAAGTTTTGGTGTTTTTGTTGTTGTCTGAGTATTTTCCATATTAATTTCTTACTAAGTTTTTACTGTTTAGTTTTCCTAATTCTATAACTTGTGGATTTTGAGCTGAATGAGGATGATCGCTTCCAGAATAAATCTTTAATTTAGTTAATTGTTTTCTACCTAAAACACCACCCGGCAACATTCTTTTGACTGCTAACTTTAATGTTTCACCTGGTTTTTTTTCGTGAAGTTTTTCAGGTGTTGTTTCTTTTATTCCACCTGGGTGTCCTGTGTGTCGGTAGTAAATCTTATCTTCAAATTTCTTACCTGTAAATTTTGCTTGTTCAATATTTTTAACTACAACAAAATCTCCATGATCCATATGGGGTGTATAAGTAGCTTTATTTTTTCCTCTTATGATTTTAGAGATAACTGTTGCTAGTCTTCCAACCACTGCATTAGTAGCGTCTATTTCATACCACGATGAAGTTATCTGGTCTTTTTTAACGAATTTTGTCATTGTGCCAGGATTAATACTATTATTAATTACAAAGTCAATTTGATATTTGCCTTGTAAAACATATCTATTCTGCTAAAAATTACTTGCCGATTTGATCCTATTGCGGGCATAAAACTGCTAAACAGGAATTTCTATAACATAATCGGCAGGCATTTGAACTGTATTGTGCGCCTTACATAAAGTTAAAGCACTAAAAAAGGAGTAAAAATGAGCACAAAAAGAAATAATCCAGAAACTATCGCCATTCATGGTGGTGATTATAGAAGTGATCCAACAACTAATGCTGTAGCCGTCCCTATTTATAGAACTACATCTTATCTGTTCAATAGTACCGAACACGCAGCAAATCTTTTTGCCTTAAAAGAATTTGGCAATATTTATACAAGAATCATGAATCCAACAAATGATGTATTAGAAAAAAGAGTTGCGGCACTAGAAGGAGGTTTAGCATGTTTAACAGTCGCATCTGGGCAAACAGCTTCAACTTTTGCAATTTTAAATGTTGCTCAAGCTGGGGACAATATTGTTAGTTCAACAGATCTTTATGGTGGAACTGTATCATTATTTACACACACATTAAGTAAACTTGGTATTGAAATTAGGTATGCAGATCCAAGTGATCCTAAGAACTTTGAAAAAGTAATAGATGATAAAACTAGAGCTTTTTATGGAGAAACTTTACCTAATCCATATTTAAGAGTTTTTCCAATAAAAGAAGTTTCAGATATAGGTCGAAAATATAATATACCATTAATAATGGACAACACAGCAGCACCTGTAATTTGTAAACCGATTGAACATGGAGCAGCTGTAGTTATTCACTCTTTAACAAAATATATTGGTGGACACGGTACTGCTGTAGCAGGAAGTATTGTTGATAGTGGTAATTTTGATTGGACAGCAGATCCAAAAAGACAGCCATTATTTAATGAACCAGATGCAAGTTATGGAGGTGCAGTTTGGGGTAAAGTTGTACCAGAACTTACAGGTGCAAATATACCATTTGCTGTAAGAGCAAGAGTTTGTTTATTAAGAGATCTTGGCTCAGCTTGTTCACCTGATAATGCATTTGCTATTATACAAGGACTTGAAACAGTGGCTCTTAGAATGAAACAGCATTGTGAGAATGCAGAAAAAGTTGTTAGCTATTTGAAAAAACACAGTGAAGTCACAAAAGTCATTTATTCAACAGAACATGACAAACCTATCGCCGATAGAGCAAAGCAATATCTAAAAGGTGGAAATGGTCCNATGGTTGGGATTGAATTAAAAGGTGGTATTGACGCTGGTAAAAGATTTATTGAATCTTTAAAAATGTTTTATCATGTAGCAAATATTGGTGATGCTAGAAGTTTAGCAATCCACCCCGCAACAACAACTCACAGTCAGTTAAATGAAGACGAACTTGCTGCATCAGGTGTTACTCAAAGTTATGTTAGACTGTGCATAGGTATTGAGCATATAGACGACATTATTGAAGATTTAGATCAAGCTTTAAACAAATCTTCTAAAGGTGATTTGAAAGCTGTTAGTTAGTATTTTTATAATAAATAAAAAGAAAACTAGATAAAACAAAAACTGAACCTAGCTGGTGTAAAGAGGCATAATAAATTTTTACGCCAGTTATCAATGTCACAATTCCTAAAATGACTTGAAACAGTATAGCAAAATTAAAAAATATTATTGGCTTTAACTCAATTTTATTTTTATAGAAAAAATAATTTAAGATTATTAAGAATAATATCAAAATGTAAGCAACTAATCGATGATAGAACTGGATTACTGATGCATTATTTAAAGACTCCAAATTATATAAATCTGTTTTAATAGTATCATCAGGAATAAAGCTGCCATTCATATCAGGCCAGGAATTGTACAACAAACCTCCATTTAAACCTGCTAAAAAGGCTCCTAAGATTATTTGAATAATAATTGTAATAAAAAAAATATTAAGAAAATGATTATTGATGTTAATAGAAAATTTATTAGTCTTTAAATTTTCCAATATGAACCAGAATGTTAATGAAAGGATTATCAAAGCAACACTCAAATGTGATGCTAAACGATAATGACTTACATCTGTGTTATTAATTAATCCACTTTTCACCATAAACCATCCAAGAAAACCTTGAAAACAAACTAGCGCAAATATTGATAAATATTTTAAATCTTTTGATAATTTAACTTTATATTTAAGAAATATTATTGCTATTGGCAGAATTGAAACTAGACCAATTAATCGAGCAATTAACCTATGAGCATATTCCCAATAATAAATTACTTTAAATTCATCAAGTGTCATATTGTAATTAATAGACTTGAATTCAGGTATTTTTTTATATTCATTGAAATAAAAATTCCATTTTTCAACATCTAAAGGTGGTAAAACACCTTTAAATAACTCCCACTCTGTTATCGATAAACCTGAGTCAGTTAGTCTAGTTAATCCACCAACAATAATTATAATAATTACCAATNAAAATATTGATAATAGCCATATTCGAATAAACTTAGTATAGGGATCAATGTTTACAAACATATTTAATACATATAATAATAATTTTATTAACCAATTGAATTAATGTCGCCTAAAAATAAAAAAAAACTAAACATAATTAGAGTAAAACTAGATAAACTCGACAATAAGTTGCTGTCTTTAATCAAAAACAGAACGGGTTTAGTAAAAGAAGTCCTTAAGCTAAAAGAATTCAAAAAAGAGATTGTTGATAAAAAAAGAATTAATTTTATTTTAAAGAAGATTAAAGGAAAATCAAAAAAACTTAACATAGATCCTAAAATAACTAATCGTATTTGGAAAAATATGATTTGGTCATATATAGATTACGAGCGAAGAAATTTTAAAAAAAAGTAATTATTTGCTATGAGGTGGAAGTTTTTTTTCCACAAAAGTTTCATGCTTTCTTGTAGCTGGATTATATTTTTTTGCCGATAATTTAACTTTGGCTTTTTCACCACCCGCAGGTTTTTTTACATAGTAGAAAAATGGACTATCGGGTTTAGCCTCAGGAACCAATCTAACTTTTACGTGTGTTTTTTTTGCCATGTTATTTTAAGTTTTTTAAGTTTTTAACAATTTTAGAAATCTTAACTAATTTATTTCTTAAATTATCAGCTTTTATAGAATTATTTGCCATTTCGTCAAGTTCTAAACTTTNACTACTATTTAATATCTTTTTAACNCCATTTATAGTCATACCTTGATCTTTAAGTAGAAATTTAACTTTTTTAAGCAGATTAATACAATTTTCATCATAATATCTTCTATTAGCATTTAAAATTTTAGGCTTTATTTGTTTAAACTGTGTTTCCCAAAATCTAATTGTATGTGTCGGTAAAATACCATTTTTGTTAGACTTAAGTTTAAGAATTTTTGCAACCTCGCCTATTGTCTTATAAGCGCTGTCTAACTTATCCATTATTTTTTAAATTAATAAATTCTTTAAATTCTTTTGATGGTTTAAACAAAACTACTTCTCTGCTTGATATTGTCTTAGTTTCTTTGGTTTTAGGGTTTCTTCCAATACGAGATTTTTTTTGTCTAATAGAGAATGTTCCAAATTTAGATAACTTAAGTTTTTTTTCGTGCTTTATGTTTGTAACAATAGTTGATAAAAAATCTTCAATAAGATTTTCTGATATTTGTTTTGAAAAACCTAGTTGCATATAAACTAAATTAACTAAGTCTTTTTTAGTTAAGTTTATTCTCATTTATCTAAATATTTTGCTTAATCTTTTCTATCAAATTACCTTTTACAATTCTATTACAAACATCTAGAGAATTCGAAAAGCCAATATAGTCAGTACCACCGTGACTTTTAACAACAGGTGAATCTAAACCTATAAATATTGCCCCATTATAGAGTCTTGGATCAAGTCGCTTTTTAAATTTTTTAAGATTGGATATGTTTAAAAGTGAAGATATTTTACCTATAATAGATCCTGTCATAGCCTTTTTAAGTTCACTAGTTATAAAGTTNGCTGTTCCTTCTGCTGTTTTTAATGCAACATTACCTGTAAAACCATCTGAAACAATAACATTAACTTCACCATCCATTAAATGATTTCCTTCGATGTAACCAGCAAAATCATAATTGTCAGGTTTTTTATCATTAAGAATTTGATAAGTTTCTTTTATAGTTTCATTTCCTTTAAGTTCTTCTGAACCTATATTTAATAAAGCTACATTAGGTTTATCATTTGGGTACAACGATGTGTATAGAGATGCGCCCATAATTGAGAAATCTAATAAGTTTTTAGAGCTACATTCTATATTTGCTCCTAAATCCAAAACAACACTCATTGACTTTTTGTTAGGCCATAGAGCTGATAAAGCTGGTTTATCAATATTTTCTATCATTTTTAGATTTAATTTAGAAATAACTAGTAGTGCACCCGTGTTACCTGCTGACACAACAATATCAGCCTCTTTGTTTTTAACACTTTCAATTGCAAGCCACATACTTGTATCTTTACCTCTTTTCGCACCTTCCAAGGGACTATCAGTACTTTTAACAACATTATCAGTATGAAGAATTTCATAGAATTTTTTATTAATTTTTCCATCTATTAATGGTGTAATTTTTTTTTGATCACCAAAAATTTTATAAAATACATTTACATTTGATTGATGGTTAAGCACTATCCCATCAATTACTTTTTTTGGTGAGCCATCTCCACCCATTGCATCTACTGCAATTTTAATCATATCTGACATTATAGATAATTGTATTATAGATTATATTATTATTCTTTTGGATCTAAAACTTGTCTGCCTTTATACATCCCAGTTTTAAGATCAAGGTGGTGAGAAAGCCTATATTCACCTGACTTTTTATCTTCAACTATATTCTTAGTTGAATATTTCATTGTCTGAGCTCTTCTCATTCCAGTTCTGGAAGGGGTTTGTTTTCGTTTAGGTACAGCCATAATTATGGGTTACTTACACTTTTTAGGTAAGAATTCAAAGTTTTTTTTGATAAATTTTCATTAAATTGTTCAAAATAATCAAGCAAATGATCAATATCATCAAAATCAGTCAAAAAAACTGAAAATTTTTTAAGTTTTTCAGATTTATTTAGATCCTCCCAAAAGTGAATTTCTGAAACCATTGCATGAAAAAGATTTATATAATCTTTCATTTTTTTATTAATTGATTGATCACCGTAGCCAATTTCTCTTATACTTAATTCAAGTTGTCTAAAGTTAAAATCATAAATNTCTTGTAAAATAATCTTATTTTCTTCATTTTTATAGTTTTTAAGAAAAAAGGAAAAGTGCAATAAAAATAGGGTTAAACGATCTGAAAAATTGTCTTCTCTTTTTAAAGATTTGTATAAATCTTTATTTCTAGTGTAATTAATTAAATTGTTATAAATATAAAGATATTTTTCATCCATGATTAAAATATTATATATAATTTTTCTTTCATTAATAGTTGCAAATTGTTCTTTTAAAAATGTTGTAAAACATCANGGNGTACCATTTTTAGAAAAAAAACAGGCAACACTTGTAGTTAATGAAGCCAATAAAAATGATATAACTAAAATTTTAGGTAACCCCTCAACTACAAGCAAATTTGATAATGATATTTGGATTTATATAGAAAGAAAACAAACTCAATCTGAATTAAAAAATTTAGGCAGAATGAAAATTTATAAAAATGATGTTCTTGTCTTAGAAATTGATGATTATGGAATCCTTAAAAAAAANGAATTTTACAATAAAGATGACATGGAAAATATTAAAATAGTTGAGGCCACNACTCAAGCAGGATTCAAAAAAAATTCATTTATTTATGAATTTATGTCCAGCATGAGACAAAAGATTAATGACCCTCTTGGAGTGAGGGCCAAAAAGCGTAAAGAAATTAGCCAGCGATAATTGCTAATAGTAATAATGCAACTATATTTGTAATTTTAATCATTGGATTAACTGCAGGTCCAGCTGTATCTTTGTAAGGATCTCCTACGGTATCCCCTGTTACAGCTGCCTTATGAGCTTCTGAACCTTTTCCACCATGATTTCCATCTTCAATATATTTTTTTGCATTATCCCAAGCACCGCCACCTGCTGTCATTGATACGGCAACAAATAGACCTGTGATAATTACTCCTAAAAGCATAGCACCTACAGCCGCTAAAGCTGCAACTTGGCCACCAATAGATAAAATTATAAAATAAAGAACAACTGGAGATAAAACTGGCAATAAAGATGGGATTACCATTTCTTTAATTGCAGCTTGAGTTAGTAAATCTACAAGTTTTGCATAATCTGGTTTTTGTTTTCCCTTCATTATCCCAGGATATTTTTTAAATTGCCTTCTAACTTCGACAACAACAGCTCCACCTGCTCTACCAACTGCTTGCATCCCCATTGATCCAAATAAATATGGAAGCATTCCCCCAATTAACAAACCAACAACAACATAAGGATTTGATAAATCAAATGTTACAACTATTCCTTCTAATTTTGAACCAGCCACACCTGAAAAGTGTTTAATATCTTCAACATATGCAGCAAATAAAACTAATGCCCCTAAACCTGCTGAACCAATAGCGTAACCTTTTGTTACAGCTTTAGTTGTATTACCAACAGCATCTAATGCATCTGTAGTCTTTCTTACTTTCTTGTCCATTTTAGACATTTCAGCAATACCACCTGCGTTATCTGTAACTGGACCATAAGCATCAAGAGCTACGACCATACCAGCTAATGCAAGCATAGTAGTTACCGCAATAGCAATACCATAAAGTCCTGCAATTGAATTTGTAGCTAAAATCCCAGCAACAATGATTAGTGCTGGAACAGCAGTAGCTTCCATAGAAACTGCTAATCCTTGAATAACGTTTGTTCCATGACCAGTAGTAGAAGAAGCTGCAACTGACCTTACAGGTCTATAATTTGTACCAGTATAATATTCTGTAATCCAAATCAGTAAACCAGTTATAACTAAACCAATTATTCCACAATAATACAAACTCATGCCAGTAAACGTTTTATCATTTACAGTATATTCATTTGCAAAACCAATTACATAATCAGTAACTGGATATAAAATTACTAAAGAAGCTAATGCAGAGACAACAAATCCTTTATACAAAGCATTCATTACATTTTTAGTTTTTCCCAGTTTAACGAAGAAAGTTCCTAGGATTGAAGTTAAGATACATGCTCCACCAATAGTAAGTGGATAAATCATCATGTTCATATCTCCATGAAAAAATATTGATGATAGAACCATTGTTGCAACAATTGTTACAGCATATGTTTCAAATAAATCTGCAGCCATACCAGCACAATCACCAACGTTATCTCCAACGTTATCAGCTATAACAGCAGGATTTCTTGGGTCATCTTCAGGGATACCAGCCTCTACTTTACCAACCAAGTCAGCACCAACATCGGCTCCTTTTGTAAAAATACCACCACCTAATCTTGCAAAAATTGAGATTAAAGATGCACCAAATCCTAGAGCAACAAGTGCATTAACAATTTCTCTTTCATCAACATTATATTTTAATAAGAAAAAGTAATAAACAGCAATAGACAACAATGCCAAACCAGCAACCAACATTCCAGTAACAGCACCAGACTTAAATGCAACAGATAAACCTTGAGCAAGGCCTTTTCTAGAAGCTTCTGCAGTTCTTACGTTAGCTTCGACAGAAACTAACATACCAACATAACCAGCAATACCAGATAAAGTTGCACCAATAAGATAACCAAGACCAACTAAAGGACTAAATGCAATACTTACAATTACTAAAACAACAACACCAACAATCGCAATTGTTTTATATTGTCTTGCAAGGTAAGCTTTTGCTCCAATTTGAATAGCTGATGCAATGTCTTGCATTTTTGCATTACCTGCACTCTGATTTAAAATATTCTTTCCAGTAAAAAATCCATAAACAATAGATAAAAAACCAGCTGCAATAGTGTATAATAATATAGTCTCGACTGTTGTGCTCATATAAACCTTAAGGTTGTTGGTTGTTAAATTTTAAGCCCGGACAATACAAAAAAAGCTAAAAAAGACAATAATTAACTTTAAAATTGATGAATATAACCTTTGTTTTTGAGCAGTATTTTCTTACCTTTTTCATCAATTATACGGCTTTTTTTTATACCATGTATGATTTTACCAATTTTAGTTATTTTTATACCGAGAATTTTAGATGTTCTGTCAATGATTCTAGATTTACTTCCGGCAGCAGTAAATAACACCTGGTAGTCATCACCCTTCGAAACTAATCTAGATTTATCGAATTTATGAATTTTAATCAATTTTGATAAATATTTTGAAATTGGAATTTTTTTCTCAGTTATTTCATATGAGTAATTTTGCATATTCAACATTTTCTCTAGATCAGAAATAAGACCATCTGAAATATCTATTGATGAGTTTGCAAATAAAAGTAATTTTTTTGCAATATTAAGTTGAATATCTGGCTTGTAATATTTGTTAATAAAATAATCATTAATTTTTTTGTTAAATTTAATTTTCTTTTTTAAAATTTGAAGACCTATAAAACTATCACCTAAGTTTCCCGTTACATAAATATCGTCATTTATTTTAGCTTTATTTCGATAAATGATATCTTTAGAGTAACCCACAGAAGTAATTGAAAAACTTAATTTATTTGAAAATGTGGTATCACCACCACATAAAAAAATACCATATTTTTTTTGTTCCTGTTTAAGGGACTTGGAAATCTTTAATAAATTATTATTTGAAAATGATTTTATTTCCAGATCC
>JGI24539J26755_10000885_pt1 | contig 14045 bp, 10 predicted proteins | sample NorSeaMetagenome_2_FD_26755 | JGI IMG/M metagenome (IMG submission 26755) | reverse complement strand
CTTGCTTTTTTCTGTCCAGGTTTTTTTCTTTCAACTACTCTTGGATCTCTTGTTAATAATCCTTCTGCTTTAAGTGCAGGTCTATTTTCAAGATCTAATACACATAACGCTCTAGCAATAGCTAGTTTAATCGCATCAGCTTGACCGGTATTTCCACCACCGTTAACATTAACTTTTACATCAAATTTACCCTCAAGATCTAATGCTGCAAATGGATGAACTACTTTTTTCTGAAGAACTTCTACTGGAAAGAAATCTTTATAATCTTTTTTATTTACAGTAATAACACCTTTTCCTTTGCTCATATATATTCGGGCAATAGATGCTTTTCTTCTACCGATTGTGTGAATTGTCTCCATAATTAAATTAGGTCGTTTAAGTTTAGTGTAGTTGGTTTTTGAGCTTCTTTATCATGCTCACCTTCTGAAAAAATATAGCAGTTCTTTAAGATAGCTGCACCTAGTTTATTTTTTGGAAGCATTCCTTTAATAGCATGTCTTACAACTGAGGTGCCATCTTTTGCTAACATTTCACTTGGTGTAATTCTTTTTTGACCACCAGGAAAACCAGTATGACTAAAAATTTCTCTTTTATTTAACTTATCTCCAGTCATAACTATCTTGGAAGCATTCACTATAACAACATTATCTCCACAATCTGCATGTGGAGTAAAGTTTGTTTTATATTTTCCTCTTAGAATCTTTGCAATCTTTGAAGAGAATCTTCCTAAATTCTGACCTTCAGCATCAATTAAAAACCACTGCTTATTAGCAGATAATTTATTTGATGACAATGTTTTATAACTTAATGTATCCACAGTTTTATTTTTTTTACTTTTTAAAGGGGTGCAAAACTACACTTTTTTTATCTATTTCAAAATTATATTAATCAATATTGCTAAGAATACCTAACTCGAGACCTACCTTTGTAAATGCACTGATTGCTTTATTAAGATCTTCTTGTGTATGAGCAGCTGATATTTGAACTCTAATTCTAGCCTGTTCCTTTGGAACAACTGGAAATGAAAAACCAATAACATATATTCCTTCTTCTAATAATTTATCCGCCATATTACTAGCTAGTTTAGCATCATATAGCATTACAGGTACAATTGGATGAATACCCTTTTTAATATCAAAACCAGCATTTGTCATTGCATTTCTAAAATAGTGCGTGTTTTGTTCAAGTTTATCTCTTAAAGATGTAGATTTTTCTAAAATTTCCAAAACCTTAATACTCGCCCCAACTATTGAAGGAGCTAAAGAATTTGAAAAAAGATAAGGTCTAGATTTTTGACGCAACATCTCTATAATTTCTTTTTTTCCAGATGTAAAACCTCCCATAGCCCCTCCTAAAGCCTTACCTAAAGTTCCAGTAATAATATCAACTCTATTTAAAACATTACAATGTTCATGAGTCCCTCTTCCAGTCTTACCAACAAAACCTGTTGAATGACAATCATCTACCATAACTAATGCGTTATACTTGTCTGCCAAATCACAAATTGTATCAAGTTGTGCAATATAGCCATCCATAGAGAAAACACCATCTGTTACAATAATCCTATTTCTTTGATCTTGAGATTTAATAAGCTGAGTCTCTAAATCAGACATATCATTATTTTTATATCTATATCTCTCAGCCTTACACAATCTTACACCATCAATAATAGAGGCATGATTCAGGGAGTCTGAGATAATAGCATCTTCTTTTCCAAATAAAGGCTCAAATAACCCTCCATTAGCATCAAATGCTGCTGCATATAAAATTGTATCTTCAGTAGATAAAAAAGATGATATATTTTGTTCAAGTTGTTTATGAATGTCCTGAGTTCCACATATAAAACGCACAGATGACATTCCAAAACCATGAGTATCTAAAGCGTCTTTAGCAGCTTGAACTACATCAGGGTGAGAAGATAATCCTAGGTAATTATTAGCACAAAAATTTAATACTTTTTTTCCAGTACTAACTTCTATTTCTGTTGACTGAGGTTTAGTGATAACTCGTTCCTTTTTATACAATCCTGCATCAGCAATCCTTTCTAACTCATCTTTTAATTGCTTTTGAAATTCTCCTATCATTTAGAATATTTTTGTTTTGAATCAATTAATAACGAACTATTGTTGTCAAAAAAATTATGAAACAACATTAAACCACTCCTTGATCAAGCATAGCATCTGCAATCTTAAAGAATCCTGCAATATTAGCGCCCTTAACATAATTAATAAAATCACCTTCTTTTCCATGTTCAACACATTGAGAGTGAATATCGTTCATTATAGTTTTAAGCTTTGTATCAACTTCTTCACGAGTCCAATTCATCCTTAAAGAATTTTGTGACATTTCTAATCCCGAGGTAGCAACACCTCCGGCATTTGATGCTTTTCCAGGGGCAAATAATATTTTAGCATTTAAAAAAACCTCAACAGCTTCAGCGGTAGATGGCATATTAGCACCTTCAGCTACACAAATACATCCGTTATCAACTAGCTGACTAGCTTCATGTTTATTAAGTTCATTTTGAGTTGCACAAGGTAGTGCTATATCACAACTCACCCCCCAAGGTCTTCCCTCATGAAATTCACATCCATAATGATCAGCATATTCTTTAATCCTACCTCTTTTAACATTTTTAAGATTCATAATAAATGATAATTTTTCTGAATCAATACCATCTTTATCATAGATATATCCTGAAGAATCAGACATTGTAACAACCTTAGCCCCAAGCTCAGTAGCTTTTTCACATGAGTATTGAGCTACATTTCCTGATCCTGAAATGACAACAACTTTACCATTAAAAGAATCTTTATTTACAGTCAACATATTTTGGGCAAAATAAACATTACCATATCCAGTTGCTTCAGTGCGAATTAATGAACCACCCCATCCTAACCCCTTACCAGTTAAGACTCCAGTAAATTCATTTTTTATTCTTTTATATTGTCCAAACATGTAACCTATCTCTCTTCCTCCTACACCAATATCACCAGCTGGAACATCAGTATTTGGACCTATATGTCTACATAACTCCGTCATGAAAGATTGGCAGAATCTCATAATTTCCATATCAGATTTTCCTTTAGGATCAAAATTCGCCCCACCTTTACCACCACCCATCGGAAGTGTTGTTAGGGCATTCTTAAAAACCTGCTCAAAAGCTAAAAATTTTAGAATAGATAAATTTACTGAAGGATGAAAACGCAAACCACCTTTATAAGGACCAATTGCAGAATTCATCTCAATTCTATAACCTCTATTGACATGAATTTCGCCTTGATCATCTGTCCAAGGAACTCTAAATGTTATTACTCTTTCTGGTTCAACCATTCTTTCCAGAATTTTCTTGCCTTTAAATCTAGGATTCTTTTCTAATAATGGAATTATCACCTCAGCAACTTCTTCTACAGCTTGAAGAAATTCTGACTCTCCAGGATTTAGGTCCTTAACCCATTTGATAAATCCATTTAAATTATCATTCATTTTTTTGTGTTTTAGTAGTATTAAAGTTTAAAAAACCTTCGCAAATGTAAATTTTTTTTATAAAAACCAAACTTTAAAATCATCCATTTTCATTTTTTATATTTGTAAAGCTTTTAAAAAACCTTAATGAGACAATTATTTATTCTGATATTAGTATTCAGTTTATGCAAACAAGCACATGCGCAAACGCTAAAAGGAACTATAGTTGATAAAGTAACCAAAGAAGCTCTTATTGGTGTAAATATTATATCAAATAATATCGGGACTTCCACTGATATAAATGGTAATTATTTTCTTAAAATCTCTTCCGGTAATCAAAAAATAACTTTTAAATATATAGGATATGAAAAGATAATAAAAGAAATTAATACTCAAACAGATTCTAATTTAACAATTAACCTTCAACTAAACCCCTCATCAGAGCAACTTAACACTGTGGTTATTTCTGCTGGAAAATTCAATCAAAAAATTGAAGAAACAACTGTATCAATGGAGGTTATAAAGCCTAGTCTTATTGAAAACAAAAATACTTCAAATATTCAAACAGCTATGGAACAAATCCCTGGATTAAATATAACTGATGGACAAGCTAATATTAGAGGAGGAAGTGGTTGGAGTTATGGCACCGGTACAAGGGTGTTAGTTTTAGTAGATGATATGCCTTTAATTTCAGGAGATGCGGGGCAAGTACAATGGAATTTAATAGCCACTGAGAATATTAATCAAGTAGAAATAATAAAAGGGGCTTCTTCAGCTTTATATGGATCCTCAGCTTTAAATGGAATTGTTAATATTAGAACTTCATATCCTAAAAAATCAGAAATAGACAAAAACCCCGGTATCGGATTTACTAAAGTAAATATACACGCTGGATTAATTGATTTTCCTAAAAGAACAGCTTTAAATTGGAATGGAGACAAAAGAAGGTCTTTTAAAGGAATTGAATTTATGCAATCAATTAAATTAGAACAATTAGATATTTCACTTGGTGGTAATGTTTTTGAAGATGATGGTTACAGAAAAGGGGAAGAAAATAAAAGAAAAAGATTTAACATTAACTCTTTATACAAGAGCAAGCAAATCAAAGGCTTAAGCTATGGGGTTAATGCAAATTTCTTATTCCAAGAAACAGCATCTGTTATTATTTGGGATGGGTTAGACAGGGCTTATATAGCTTTAAATAATGAGGTCACAACAACAAGTGGAGATAAATATAATATTGACCCTTATATAACTTATATTAAAGGAAATAACCGACATTCCTTTAAAACAAGATTCCTTAAAGTGATTAATGACAATACAACTATTGGCGATACATTAAATAAAGACAATAGATCAAAATCTTATTATGGCGACTATAAATGGCAAAAAAATATAAAACAATATAATATAAGCTTTACAACGGGAACAACCAACGAAATTATATATGCTAATTCAAAAACATTTCAAGGAAGTAATTATCGAAAAAATCATGCTTTTTACAGTCAAATTGATAAAAAAATTGGAAGACTAAACATATCTACTGGAGCGAGGTACGAATACTTCAGTCTTGATTCTGAAAAAAAATATGTTATTAATAGTGATTCTATAAATCATTTCGCAACTGGAAGTCCGGTATTTAGAGCAGGTTTAAACTATAAATTAAGCAATACTACTTTTATAAGATCATCTTGGGGACAAGGATATCGATTTCCATCAATGGCAGAATTATTTGTTTCTACAAATGCCTCTGGTATTGAAATATATGCAAACCCTGAATTAAAACCAGAAACTGGATGGAGCGCTGAATTAGGTATTAAACAAAAAATTAAAATAAATAAATGGGTAGGGTTTCTTGATTTAGCTGCATTTGTAATGAGATACAATGATATGATGGAGTTTACTTTTGGTCAATGGGGAGACCCATTAACAATGCCTTTCTACGGATTAGGATTTAAATCAGTAAATGTTGGCTCAACACAAATTAGTGGACTTGAGTTTAGCATGAATGGACAAGGAAACATAAATCAAGATCTAATAATTAATATTCTTGGAGGCTATACATATATGATTCCTATTTCACTATATCCTGATGAAGTATATACAGAAAGTATTGGTGAACTTTACATTAATGGAGAGCTAATAGGTCCAGAACTAACTTATAGAAACTCAAGTTCAGATCCTTCAATTCTTAAATACAGATATCAGCATATTGCAAAAATTGATGTAGAATTATTATTTAAAGATTATATAATTGGAACAAGCGTTCGTTATAATGATTTTATGAAAAATATTGACAAAATTTTTACTGATGAGTGGTTGAATGAAGAGTTTATTAATGGTATAAATGATGCAAGAGAAAAATTTAAAAATGGTGATCTTATATTTGATTTAAGGTTTGGTTATAATTTAGATGAAAACTCAAAACTAAGCCTTATTATTAATAATCTATTTAATAGAGAATACATGAGTAGACCAGCAGACATGAAGCCTCCAAGGACTATGGCGCTACAACTAAGTGTTAAAATCTAACAAAATGCGAAGTTTAGTAATTATACCTGCCAGACTTAACTCTACAAGATTTCCAGGTAAACCATTAATTAATATTAATGGTAAAACTATGATTCAAAGAGTTTACGAGCAAGTAAAAAAATGCAAAGAAATTACTGATATTATAATTGCAACTGATGATACTAAAATATATGATCATGTCAAGTCTTTTAACGGATCAGTAATAATGACATTGGAGACTCATATTTCTGGAACTGATAGGTGTAATGAGGTTGTAAAAAAAGTTAAAAAAAAATACGATATAATCGTAAATGTTCAAGGAGATGAGCCAATAATTAACCCTAAGCAAATTAGTAATATAATTAATTGTTTTGAGGATAGTAGTAATGAAATTGTAACATTAGCAAAAAAAATTTCTTTGAATAAAATAATTGAAGACCCAAATACTGTAAAAGTAAGTTTTAATAAGAAAATGATAGCTACTTCATTTTACAGAACACAGCAAAAAATACAAAAAAACAGCTATAAACATATTGGAATTTATGGATTTAAATCTGAAATACTATCTCAAATATGCAAACTTCCTTATTCAGAAAATGAGGTGAAAAATAAGTTAGAACAATTAAGATGGTTAGATAATGGGTATCAAATTAAAATTGCTAAAACAGATTTTGATAGCATTGCAATTGATACAAAAAAGGATCTTAATAATTTATTAGAAAACTATTCAAATCAACTATCCTAAAACTATTCAATTATTAATTTAGAAATAATAGATTTTTTACTGTTAATAATTTGTATTGCATAAATACCTTTCGAAAAAAAACTGACATCAATTTCACATTGCTTATTAAGATTTGAACTTATAAAACATAATCTTCCACTAGCATCATATATATTAATNTTTTCTATATTATCATTTGATTTGACAACAACNTTATCTTTNGNTGGATTTGGATATATTAATATATCTAAATTATCTTTTACAGATGTAGCTGAAGGGCTTATAAAAATTGCATCANCTNAAGAGTAGTTAGATAGGCATGTTTCTTGTATTTTTAAATTATAGAAAAAATAATGGTAATTACTGTCTTCTGCATAAGGAGAATTATGACCNGTAATNCTAGCAATATTTCCAATTAGATATGGNAAAGAAGCACCAGAGGAGTTTCTATAGAGGTTAGAGCCTGTGGAACTAACTCCAAGTTCTAAATTATTCATAATTGGCATATCAAAATTTAAAAAAAGAGTATTCAATCCTAGCTGAACAAAAATAGTAGTATCTTCAAGCACTTGACTATTATCATCTCTTAATTCAAATGTTATATTCTGACTATTTCCAGCATATACATCAGTTGAAATAATTTTACTTTGTTTATAATTATCAATATATAAATGTCTATCGTTATTGTAAAAATTACCATTACCAATAGCATTGTCGATTGGACCACCAATATTAACAGGGCCTCCATATTCTCTAACAAAATATGTAGTATTATTAAATAGTAATGGGGTGATAAAAGGTGTTCCACTAAAAATAGCTGGACTACCTAGAGTGTCTAGGTACCAATTTACAGAACTACTTAATGATGATAGTGTAAATGATGAAGGATTAATGTATGATGTGTCATTAATAGTTACGGGCGGAGATGTAAAATTAATATTAATAATACCAGTTAAAATTATTGAATCCTGACCTAAAGAATTTGACACATTCAAAGAAACGTCATAAGTCCCTTCGCTTAAATATGTATGAGAAGGATTCTGTAAACTAGAAACATTACCATCCCCAAAATCCCAATTCCAATTAGTTGGAAGACCATAACTATTATCTTGAAAAGTAATAGTTCCTGAACACGAAATAGAATCTGAAATCAGATATGAGGCTATTGGTGGGGCTGTACAACTATTATTGGCTGACTGAGCATTTACAGCAATAGCTCTTCTTCCTTTTTGCCCATTAACCTTTGAACAAACTGAAAACCATGAATTAGTGTTTAAAGGATTAGGGTTGATAATTAAAGCGGTATAAGTTCCTAATCCACTATTTAAAACTGTTGTCATAGAATCCATATATTTCTGACCCAGCATGCTTACTTCATATCCTGTTGCACCATAAATAGAATCCCAAGAGACATATATTGAATCAGGGCAATACCAATTCACAGATAAATTAGGAACATTAACTATTGTGAAATTCGCATCACTCTCATCAAATATATTATTTCTACTAATTCGAATTCTTGCTTGATCTGTAATACTAGAAGGCACCTGCCAATTATAATAATTAGCATTAACAGCTGTAGCAGTAGTTATAGTATTCCAGACAATGCCATTATCAACTGTATATTCTAACATAAAAGAAGCTGTGTCATTTGGCGCATCCCATCTAATCATTTCAAAATCACCAGGTACCAGACCCTCGCCGCCAATTGGATAAGTTATAGCAATTTCCTCTAATTGTAATTCATATGAAACCCAATATTCCTGTGGACCAAAAGGAATACTTAATCCAACAACTGTAAGGTCATATACTCCAGAAATAGGATTTGAAATAGTAATCTGTTCCATATTATTTAAAGAATCCACACCTCTAACAGCATCCGCATTAAGACTTAATAAATTTGGAGAAGGATCTAAAACCCAAGGATTAATAATACTACCTGTTGGGCTTTCACAATGTATATTTATATTATTTACAAGTGCAATGGATGACGAGGTACTAGCTTCTTTATCATGCCAATAAACCATGATCTTTAACTCTTTAGTTCCACTTGGAATATTTATGTCATGATTATTTGATGTAGACTGAGAGACTGTGCCTGAATCATAATGATTATCTTCTAATATCTTTACAGCACGAAAAGCATTAAGCTCTCCCCATCCATGTTTAAAGTCTGGACCAGGATTACCAATGTCATCAGCTGAGTTTAATAATACACATTTGATAAGTGCTGATGGAGGATTGAAGCCAGAATTTAATTCCTTATAAGCTTGATATAATTGAGCAGTAGCTCCTGCAACACCTGGGCAGGACATAGATGTTCCTGTTTTGGTATCGTATGTATTATTTGGAAGAGTTGAATTCACTGATGTTCCTTTTGCACCAATATCAGGCTTAATTCTTCCATCTGCTGCTGGTCCTCTACTCGAGGAGCCTGCCAGATTACTAATTTGTGTTAAATTCGCCACACACAATACATTCTTAGCTTGTTTATGTCCTCCTGTTACATTACCCCATCCTGCTCCTGCTCCATAACCACAATCTGAATTACCGTTATTACCTGCAGAAAAAACATGTATAAGAGAAGGGTATAAATTAATTTGCTCATCTAAATCTTTTGATAAAGAGGTATACCCCGCATTACATCCATTACTATATGATTTTGAAGTAATTATAACATCATTATTTTGATAAATGTTTGGCACATCATAATAGTTATTATTACTACTTCCATAAACATATAAAAAAGAACCATCTGCCATTCCCTTTGTTATTGGATCTAAATTTCCAGCTCCCATAATTGTACCAGAAACATGATCTCCATGATCATCCCCAACACTTGAGCTACATCCATTACAAAAAGACTGATCTACTCTTCCTTGCCTATCAATATGCGGACCTACTAAGCCGTCATCTTGCATCATTATATTTATACCCTCTCCATTATAATGTCTTCCAATAGAGTAATTAGTATTAATTGAATTAGATCGAATTAAAGTTCTTGCTGTTTTATTCTCTTTAAAAGAAGGTGGATCTATAGGTTCTATAAACCAAACATCATTAAGAGCAGAGAAGTTTACTAAATCATCAGAGTTAATAGTTATTGAAACACTTTTACCAAAATCATTAGTACTATTAAGACTATATTCTAAAGAACCAAATATATTTTTTATAGAAGAAATATCAGTATTCTTATAAAAGAGAATTTTTACTGATAGATTATTATCTTTAAAAGCCCAATCAGGAAAAACATTATTTTGAATTTTTGGATCCAATTTATTTTCAGGAGCTACATTAAATAAAGCTATAATATCAAAATCTTCAATTAGTGAGAGGTTAAAGTTTTTAGGCAAGTTAATGATATAGGTGTTTTGCGGTAGATATTCNAAAAACTGAACTCCTAAGAGTTTCATTTCTTCTTTTTGAATCTGAGAAGGAAGTGTTTTAAGAACTAAAAAACAATAATTATTCTCTAAAGAGAGATTCAATTCTGTAGTACTGAAAGTAGTGATTTTTCCAGATTTTAGGTATATATATTCCTGAGATTTTGCAATTAAACTTAAGCAAATAAATAGAGTAAATAAAAGGTGTTTTTTCATAAAATAAAGATAATAAAAATTACCTATTTTTGTATAGTATGAAAAACACAATTGAACACTATATTTCTCAACTATTATACACTAAAGATTGTGTTATTTTAATCGGTTTTGGAGGTTTTGTTTGTAGTAATACTTCATCAAAACTTAACAGACAAACTGGTCTTCTTTCGCCACCTAATCGTTCAATTTTATTTAACAATCAGCTAATTGATAATGATGGTTTATTAATTAATCAGATTGCTAAAACTGAAGAAATATCTCAAGAAAGAGCTAAAGACTTGGTTCTAAAATTTGTGGAGAAAAACACAACTAATTTAAAGAAATATAGATCATTACGTTTTAACAAAATTGGTCTTTTTACACTAAAAAATGANAATACAATAGTATTCACTCAAGATCTTGCTAACAATTACAATCTTGATTCTTTTGGAATGCAGTCAGCTGTTTTCACAAGTGTTAAAAGAGATAATTCAGAGATAATNGAAGGTCAATTAAAGATTATCAAACAAAAAAATAATTTTTCTTCAAAAAGATTACTTAAAGTTGCTGCAATTTTAATTCCTTTAATTGGCATCTCATTAGTTAGTTTAACACAGCAGAAAAATATCAATAGCATTTATACTCAAATGGCAGATCTCAATCCATTTAATACAGAAGTAGAAGAAAATACAAGCATTGCAATTGCTGAAATAAATAAAAAAGTTAATACACCTATACTAAATATTGAGATTGATAATACTGATATGAAACCTGTTTTAGTTGAGCAAAAACATTACATTATTGCTGGTGCTTTTAGTATTGAAAAAAACGCTACTAAAATGATGAATAAATTAAATAGATGGAACTATAACTCAACAATTATTAATAACAAAAGCATCATGAGAGTAAGCTATGATAGTTTTACAACTAAAAACCAGGCTATTAATGCTTTAGTAAGCATTAGAAAAGAAAATCCAGATGCTTGGATATTATCTATTTAATATATGCAAAGCAAAACACCTAAAGAATCAAGTGCTATCCTTACAGAAATAGTACTTCCAAATGATACTAATAATTTAGACAATCTTATGGGAGGTAGATTATTATATTGGATGGATATTATTGCTGCTATTACTGCTCAAAGACATTGTAATAGAACATCGGTAACAGCATCTGTAAATAATGTNAGNTTTAACAATCCTATCCCAAGAGGCAGTATTGTTACAATAGAAGCTAATATTTCAAGATCTTTCACNTCATCTATGGAGATATTTCTAGATGTGTGGGCTGAGGACACACTATCAGGTGAAAAAACTAAATGCAATGAGGCTATCTATACATTTGTAGCAGTAAGCAACTTAGGAAAACCAGTCAAAGTACCTTCTGTAATACCAGAAACTACATTAGAAAAAACAAGATTTGATGGTGCTCTTAGACGAAGACAGTTATCTTTAATTCTTGGCGGAAAAATGAAGGCAAATGATGCTACTGAACTAAAAGCTCTGTTTACCTAAGATCTGAATTTCTGAACAGCATCGTAAATTTTTTCAGAATTGATCAGCTTCACACAACCATCTTTTGTAAAACGACAAGAATCCCCATGCTTAGAACACTGTTTTTCTGATTTCTCAGATAAAATTTCAATTGAACTAGAGCTGATAACATAAGGTGAAAAACCCATATCTGGCTTCGTACACCCCCAAAAAGATATTATATTTTTATTAAAAGCAGCCCCAATATGCATAAGCCCGGTGTCATTACTTAATAACATCATACAATTTTTTATAATTAATGCCGATTGATCAAGAGATAATCTACCGCATAAATTATAAATATTTCTTNCTGAACAATTANCTATAACCTNCTCTGCTTCAAACTTTTCCTTTTCACCACCTAATAAAATAATNGGCATATCAATTTTACGACACACTTGAGATATTTGATCAGTAGATAACTTCTTCTGAATCTTAGAACCACCTATGCTCCAAGCAATAAAATCCTGCCTAACATCAAATGCTACTTGAGTATCATTACTTATGAAATAATCAAGCCCTTTTCCATCATTTTTAACATTAAGAAAACTAATTGCCTTCATGTATCTATCTACAACATGTTCATTATCTAAATAATTAACTCCAAAGTTCATATAAATAAACTTTTTAAAATTTGATTTTGAATATCTTGTAATTGGAATGCCTAAAGCAAGTAGAAACTGAGAGCGAATATTATTATGTAGATCTATTATATAATCATAATTCTCACTTCTAAGATCTTTAAGAGTTTGTGACAATGAATTGCTTAAATAAAAAACTTTATCCAGATTAAAATTACTTGCAACAATAGAATGATATTGATATTTAGTTAAAAAATGAATTTCAGCTTTTAATTGGTTTTTAAGAGATCTAATAACTGGAGTTGTTAATACAATATCTCCAATAGAGCTAAATCGTACTATTAGTATTTTTAAGGGTGACACGAATGTAAAACTAAAGAATTTAACTAATATTGCATAATGAACTTAATAGATACGCATACTCATCTTTATTTATCACAGTTTGACAATGACATTGATAGTGTAATTAAAAATGCTATTGATAATGGTATCTCAAAAATGCTCCTTCCAAATATTGACTCTACAACTACACAGCAGATGTTGTCTCTAAGTAAAAAGTATCCAAAAAATTGTTTCCCCATGATTGGACTGCATCCCTGCAGTGTACAAGAAGATACGATAGATAAAGAAATATCACATGTTAAAGATATGCTAGATAGAGAAAAATTTTTAGCTATCGGAGAGATTGGTCTTGATCTACACTGGAACAAATCTACACTAGAGTTTCAGAAAAAAGCCTTTGAAGATCAAATACATTTAGCTAAAAAGTATAAACTTCCAATTGTTATTCATGTAAGAGATTCATTTAATGAAGCAATAGAGATTGTAGAAAAACTAAATAGCAGTGAACTAAGAGGGGTCTTCCACTGCTTTACAGGAAATAAAGAAGATGCACAACGAGTAATTGAGTTAAAAGATTTCTACTTAGGTATTGGTGGAGTTGTAACATTTAAAAATGGAGGTTTAGATAAAAATCTTAATCAAATAAGTTTAGAACATATTATGTTAGAAACAGACGCTCCTTACCTTACACCATCTCCATATAGAGGAACTAGAAATGAAAGTAAATACATATTAAATATAGCCCAAAAAATATCAGATATTTATGCTATAGATATAAATAAGATAGCAGAAATAACTACCAAAAATGCATATAAACTTTTTCAGCTATGATAAAAAAAATACTACTTATTTATACTGGAGGAACAATTGGAATGATAAAAAAGGCTAATACATTAAGCCCGTTTAATTTTGATGAACTCCAAAATGCTTTTCCTGAACTTAAAGATTATGGATCTGCTTTAAGTCATATTACAATAAGCAATCCTATTGATTCTTCGAATATGAATATTAATTATTGGATTGAGTTAGCAAATTGTATTGATGAAAATTACAATAAATTCGATGGCTTTGTAATCCTTCACGGTTCAGACACGATGGCATATACAGCCTCAATGCTAAGTTTTATGCTCGAAAATATTAATAAAGCAGTTATTCTTACTGGCTCTCAACTACCTATAGGAATTAACAGAACAGATGCTAAAGAAAATCTTATAACATCAATTGAAATAGCAGCAAGCAATATTATTAAAGAAGTATGTGTATATTTTGAATACCAACTTTATCGAGGAAATAGGGTTGTTAAAATAAATGC
>JGI24539J26755_10000884_pt1 | contig 14056 bp, 13 predicted proteins | sample NorSeaMetagenome_2_FD_26755 | JGI IMG/M metagenome (IMG submission 26755) | reverse complement strand
ACTACCTTAGTTGTAAAATTAGCACCGTTATCTTCAACATCTGCTTTGAATTCTTTTAATCTATCAATAACTTTTTTCTTTTCTTCTTCTGTGGTCTCAGGAATAACGACTATTTGTGCAACTTTTAACTCAGTTCCAAAAAATGGTCTATCATCTTTAGGAATGGAATTAAAAAACTGTCTAACTTCTTCAGGTGTTACTTCAGTTTCATTGATAATTTTTTCTTGCATTTTCTTAGCTAACTCAGAACTTTTATTTAATTCAAACATTTCATTTCTAAGTTCCTGTTCAGAATTTTTATTATAATAATTAATTAGTTTTTCCATAGAACCAATCTGTTCAGCAAATGCATCAATCTGTTGATCAACAAATGATTGTATTTCTAAAGTGTTAACTGTAATACTATCTTGAATTGCATGATGTTGGTATAGTTTATCTTCTAATAATTTGCCAAAAACTTGACATGTAGTCATATCATCTGTAGAAATTCCAGATGCTTTAAGCTGATTGAATTGTTTATCAATATCAGAGTCTAAGACTAAAAAGTCACCTACCACAGCAGCTACACCATCAATCTTATTTCTACTACTTTCAGTTGTTGTATTATTATTTTGAGAGTATATAAAATTAGTGGATAAAATAGCGACAACTACCACATAATTCATAAGTAAGGGTTTAGTAAATTTCAAAACTTTTATTTTTAATTGCATCTTTAGTTATATCTTTTCTTAGTTGATCTATAAATACTAATTTTCTTTTATTAATTACCATTCTCTTTAAAGTTTCTGAAACATATTCTTGAGGGGCAAATTGATTAGCTTTAAGTACATCCTTAATGTTAATCAAATATAAACCTAATGAGTCTTTGATTTCAATAAAATTAGATTTTTTTAACATATATTTATTCGACTTTTTTAAATTAGGAAGCTGGTAAAAAACTTCATTTTTATTTTTCCAAATAGAATCATTTAATGAAAATCTATTGAACTGAAAAGAAAGTGAATCTAGGTATCTAGCATCATCTGTGTTAAATCTTCGTAATTTTTTTTTAAAAAGTGAAATATCAGGATTTAAATTTGAAACATAAACAAATCTAATTTTAAAAAGATCTTCAGTTAGTTTAAAAGTTTCTTTGTATTTTTTGTACAAGCTATCCAACTCATAATCACTAACTTCTAAATTCATATTTTCATTAATCATAGCATCGATATAAGAATTAATTAATATATCCTTCTTATAATCATCCACTAAATCTTGAATTCGATTTTGGTTTTCTTCAGTTAGGTTTACTAAAGCTCTTTGGATTAATAATTTGTTGGCAGCCCAATTATTTATATAGTTATTTAGAACCACAGTACTGTCTGCTAAGTTTGTACTATTTTCAAATATATTGTTTATTTCAAATTGGGTCAAATATTCGTCTTCTACCCTAGCAACATCTATATTAGATTGATTTTTAAAATAATTATCACATGCAAAAAACAGAAAAAATAATATTAAATAGCGCATTATTTATTTTAAGATTTTTTTAATTCTTTTTAAAACTTTATTATCAATAAAAATAGTTCTTTTTTCTCTTAAAGAATTAATCCATTGTTTTTCAAATAATACTTGATAATTTGAAATGACTTCACCTCTAATATCATTATATGGTTTTATAGTTTTGTTATCATTTAAAAATAGTGATTTATTATTATTGTAATATTTTTTTAAAGCTAATGTATCCTCTTTAGCTTTATTCCAAACTTCGTTTTCCATCAGATCAAATAATAATAATCCGTCTCTGTATTCAGTATATACATCTCTGTAGTGAGAATTTTGAGTAAATAAATTTTGTTTATAATAATCCATTAACGACTTATTAATAAAATCTTTATATAATTCTTCAGTTGATTTATAATTTAATTGATTATTTAGTCCATAATCAACAATATAATTAGCAAAATCAAAATAATTAAGTTCAACGTTATTAAAACTAATTAATAGCTTATTTTTTTCAATATTATTTGGAATTACCCATGGATTATTATTGTCCATACCATTTAATTCATTTATGAAATAAGTCAAATCATTTTTATAGCTAACAGAGTATTTACGCATTAATTTATTGTAAAAGGAATTAGAAATAATTGAAGATCTTGAATTATTTCTAATTTTTTTTAATAAAGAAGGTTTCGATTTTTCAAAAGAACTTAATTTAGATTTAGAGTAAAGCTTCAATATATGCCATCCAAATTTAGTTTGAATGGGCTTAGAAATTTGGCCAGCTTCTTGTAGTTCAAAGGCTGCTTTTTCAAAGGGAAATGAATTTAATTGACCACTTGTAAAAGGTTTTAATTTTCCACCTAGACTAGATGTATTTTTATCATTTGAATATTTTTTAGCAAGAGATTCAAAGTTAGAGCCATTTGAAATAGAGTCGTAAAGAGAATTTATTGTCAATTCAGATTCTTTATTCTTTTTAAGTATCATTATATGACCCACAGAGACTTCACCTAGGGAGTTTCTTATATCATTAACTTTTACAATGTGAAAACCAAATCTGGTTCTAAAAGGCATAGAGACTTGATCTATGTCGGTTTGATAGGCTATTGATTCAAAAGAGTAAACCATTTTAAATGCTGAAAAATAACCGAGATCCTCAACAAAAATATTTTCACCNTCGTGATATTTTTTTATTAGATATTCTAATTTATTGTTTTTAAACTCNTCTCGAAAAGATAGAAGTTTATTGTATGTATCTAATGTATCAATACTCTCTTTATCTANTCTAATTAATATATGACTAGCATTGATTTCTNTTTTTGTTCTTTGATAAGCTTCATTTAATAAGGAGTCTTGAGATGTTTTGTCAAAAAGATAATTAGATGCTAATTGTGCTGTATACTTATTTAACTCAGAAATATAACTCTCATTTTTATNATATTTATTATCATAAGCCTCCAAAACCTTTAACTTATAATCAATATAAAGTTGTAGATAGGTGTCAATATTTTTTTGAGATTGATCTGTAATTAAGTCTATATTTTTGTTGTATACCCTTAGGAATTCTTCAATAGTAACAGTTTTATTATCTATTGAAAATAAAATATCTTTTGTATTATTTTGAGTAAAACATAATAATGGAAATATAAAATAAAATAAAAATATTTTTTTCATGTATAAGTTAATTTATTAAAAACATAAATTATCTAGAGTAATTTGGAGCTTCCTTTGTGATACTGACTCCGTGTGGGTGACTTTCAACAATTCCAGATGAAGTAATGCGTATAAATTTTGAAGTGTTTTGAAATGTTTTGATATCCTTAGATCCACAATATCCCATACCAGCTCTTAAACCTCCGATAAATTGATGAATACTTTCATTTAATTTTCCTTTAAAAGGAACTCTACCAACAATTCCTTCTGGTACTAATTTTTTTAAATCATCCTCAACATCTTGAAAATACCTATCCTTACTCCCCTGCTTCATAGCTTCTACTGAACCCATTCCTCTGTAAGTTTTAAATTTTCTGCCTTCGTAAATAATTGTTTCACCAGGAGATTCTTCAGTTCCAGCAATTAAAGATCCCAACATTACACAATCTGCCCCAGCAGCAATTGCCTTTGAGATATCACCTGTATATCTAATTCCACCATCCGCTATTACTGGAATACCGGAATCTTTTAAGGCATTAGAAACTTCTATAATAGCGGATAATTGAGGGAAACCAACTCCCGCTATAACTCTAGTTGTACATATAGATCCCGGACCTATACCCACCTTTACAGCATCTGCTCCTGCTTTAACTAAATACTTAGCTGCTTCTGCGGTAGCAATATTTCCCACAATAATATCTAAATTTGGAAAGTTCTTTTTGATCTTTTTTAATACATCTACAACTCCTTTAGTATGACCATGAGCAGTATCTATAATTATTGCATCAACCTCAGATTTAACCAATGCCTCTGCCCTATTTAAAGCATCTGAAGTGACCCCAATAGCTGCAGCAACTCTTAATCTTCCGTAAACATCTTTATTTGAATTAGGTTTAAGAGTAAGTTTTGTAATATCTCTAAATGTAATTAAACCAACTAGTTTATAATTTTTATCTACTACTGGAAGTTTTTCGATTTTATAATTTTGCAAAATAACTTCTGCTTCGATTAATGAAGTACCTTTAGAAACGGTTATAAGGTTTTCACTAGTCATAACTTCTGAAATTGATCTACTGTTATCCTTTTCAAACCTTAGGTCTCTATTTGTTACAATTCCGATTAATTTTTTATCATTATCCACAATAGGGATTCCTCCAATGCTGTACTCTTTCATGTAAGATTTAGCATCCAATACAGTTGAATCTAACGGAAGTGTAACAGGATCTATAATCATACCACTTTCAGCTCTTTTTACACGTTTAACTTTATCTGCTTGAGCTTCAATAGTCATGTTTTTATGTAAAACCCCAATACCACCTTCTTGAGCAATAGCAATTGCCATTTTACTTTCTGTGACTGTATCCATAGCAGCAGAAATTATGGGTATATTAATCGAAATATTTTTTGAAAATTTTGTTTTAATTGAGACATCTCTAGGTAAAACATTAGAAAAATTAGGCACTAGCAAAACATCATCATATGTTAAGCCCTCTCCAATAATTTTATTTTGATTTGATTTCATTGCAATTAGATTATAATTGCATGTAAATATACGACTAAATATTAACATTTAAGATGAATAATACAACAACAAGACTACTTTAGTTATAAATTTTAATTTTTAAAAAAAAAGAGGAGTAACTAACTACTCCTCTTAATAACTAAAACTAATACAAATTAATTATTTAGAATGATTATTAATAAATAACTAAAGTGCAAATATAAAGCAGCCAATTTAATATACAATATTATTTAGACTTATTTTAAATAACAAATTAAAAGAAGTTAATTATGTATCTTTACAAATGAATGAAAAAGATAAAAAACAGTATTCTATTTGATAGTAAATGTAACTTATGCTCTAAAACTGTAAAAAGAGTGATGAAATTAGATAAAAATAAGTTATTTACATTTATTTCAAATAATAGTAAATATGGTAAAGAAATTATAAAAGAGAATAATTTAAATTCTATTACTACTGAAACCATAGTTTTATTTACAACTGAAAATAAATTCTTAATAAAATCAGACGCTGCAATTTCAATAGCAGTTAAACTTAATCCACTATTTCTAATATTTAACCTACTATTTGTTATACCAAAAAATATAAGAGATAGAATTTATGATTACGTCGCAAAAAATAGGTATAAATGGTTTGGAGAAAATGATAACTGTGAAATAATTTAATGGTATTTATTGAAAAGTTCTAATGATTGGTTGTAACAGCTTTCAAAACGTATTGGATTTACACTATATGATATTTTATTAGCATTTGAGAAAGATATTATTTTTTCGGTAGGCATGTTGCCAACCATCTCATCACTAGCCATAGGGCAGCCTCCAAATCCCTTTATAGCGCCATCAAATCTTCTACAACCTGCTTCGTAGGCGCTTTGTATTTTTTCATGCCAAGTATTGGGATCTGAATGAAGATGTGCTCCAAATTCTATATCATTATGATTTTTCAATACAGAACTGAAAATAGATTTTATAGATTCTGGGTTAGAAGTACCAATTGTATCACTTAGAGATATAATCTTCACACCCATTTTACTCAACTTATATACCCAGTGATTAACAATATTTAAATTCCATGGATCACCATATGGATTTCCAAAGCACATTGACAAATACACTACAACCTTTTTATTACTAATATTAGCAATAGAAATAATTTCTTTTAATTCATTTTCTGAATCGTTAATAGTTTTATTTGTATTTCTCATCTGGAAATTTTCTGAGATAGAAAATGGGTAACCCAAGTAACTAACTTTATCAAATTCAGAAGCTTTCAAGGCTCCTTTTTTGTTAGCAACAATAACTAATAATTTTGAAATAGATTTTGACAAGTCAATACTATCAATGATTATTGAAGTATCTGAAAGTTGTGGTATGGCTTTAGGAGAAACAAAACTTCCTATATCAACAACATCAAACCCAACATCTACAACAGTTTGCAAATAACTTAACTTTGTAAGAGTAGGTATAAAAGTCTTTATACTTTGCATAGCATCTCTTGGGCATTCAATGATTTTGACTTTATTAAACATTAAATAAAAATAAAGCTATTTTATTTAAAAATGAATTAAACTGAAAAAAGTATTATACATCCAATAGAAATAAAAAGCAAGATTTGGATCCATTTCATAAAAACATGAAACACTTTAAAATCTACTAGGTATTTTGCTATTGCAGAAGAAAAAACAACTATTAATAAAAAAACAATTAAAGTAGTTGTCATAAACAAAGCACCTAATATATAAAACTGATAAACATAGCTTAATTCAAAAGGTTGTGAAAATAAAAAAGCTGGAAAAAAAGTAAAAAAGAAAAAATATACCTTAGGATTTAAAATATTCATAAATAGACCGGTTAAAAAATTATTAACACTTGATTCTTTAGTGTTTTCTGTTTTTTTAATCTTGAAGGAAATAGAGGAATTAAAAACTTTATATGCTAAAAAAAACATGTAAGAAAAACCTAATAATTTAATAGCATAAAAAATATTTTCATCAAATCTTATAAACTCAGATATTCCAAAAGCCACCAAAGTTGTATGAAATAAACATCCCGTAACCAATCCCAGTACAGTAAATACACCTGCTCTTTTACCGTTATATAGAGAATTAGATAAAACAAATATATTATCCGGCCCAGGTGCTATTGCCATAAAAAAACTTGCAACAGTAAAAGAAATGATAACTTCCAATTTATTTCATTTTATATGTAAATGTAACATTTTTAATATTTACTATCTTTACAGCTTTAAATCCTCTACATGAAATTTTTATACTCAAAACTAATTACTTTATTTTTTTCATTTATATCAACAATTAGCTTTTCCCAAGATTTACAATATTGTGCAACTCAAACTTCTGAGGAGAACATGCAATTTATAAATGATAATATGGATCTAATAAGGTATTATGAAAGTGAATATTATTTATTAAAAGAAATTAAAACTTCTACTGCTTTAAATAGTATTCCAGTAAAAATACATATTGTTACAAATGATGACGGTAGCGGTGGAATTAATATTTCGGCTGTTCTAGAAGAGTTAAGCGAAGTTAATTCTTATTTTCAAAATTCTTTTGTTGAATTTTATGTTTGTGATGATGTAAACTATATTAATAGTTCTTCACTTTATGATTTTGATTCTGATACTCAACAAGATTTACTGTTTTCAAATCATCAAGCTGATATATTAAATATTTACTTTGTAGGTGATATTTCATTTGGTGCTGGTGGTGCTTGTGGTTACACATATTTACCAGGTAACACTGACCAATATTATGACGTAATTGTTATGGATAATGATTGTACCACTTCAACAAGTGGAACTACATTAACACATGAATTTGGACATCATCTTAATTTAATTCATACACATGGACCACAGAACGGGTTTCTAACTAATGAATTAGTCAGTGGAACTAATTGTAGTTTTGCAGGTGATTTATTATGTGACACACCAGCTGACCCTGAGCTGGGTTATAGCAATGTTAATAATATTAATTGTTTATATTCTGTTTCCAGTAATCCTCCTACAGATGCTCAAGGAAATTTATTTGATCCTGACACTAGTAACATTATGTCTTATGCACCACAAGAATGTACTAACACCCTAACTGATGAACAATACGCTCGAATGTATGCTGGCTATCATGCCTATAAAAGTTATTATGCATGTCCAAGCTTAAATGTTAATTTCAGTTCTGAAAATATAATAATTGATTGTGGAGAACAATTACAAGTTAATTTTATTGACAACAGTGTTAGCTCTGTCAGTTGGGAATGGGATGTCAACGGGGATGATATAATTGATTCTACAGAACAAAATTTTTCATATATATATCAATCTCCTGGAAATTATGACGTAAGCTTAACTATTTCAGATGGCTCAGAGAACATAACTAAAGTTTATCCGAACTATATAAACTTTGAAGGCAATAGCTATGAAACATCAAAAATATACCTAAATGTTAGTATTAAAGAAGGAATAAATGAAAACACCTGGGAATTTAAAGATAGTTCAGGGGAGATCCTTTATTCAGGTGGACCCTACGAAACTGCTAATAATCAAGGGGAGGTATATTCCCATGAGTTTGAAACAAGTTCTGATTGTTATGTATTTACTATGTATGATTCAGCTGGAGACGGTCTAACTAATAATGTTTTTTGGTTTGATTCTGAATATTATGAACTTCTGGATGAAAATAATATTTCAATAAAATATGGTTCAGAGTTTGAATATGAAGAATCTACATCTATTAAAAATGAATATTTAAGCTTATCAAATCCTAATGATATCAGTTTCGTGATTTATCCAAATCCTGCAGTTGATTTTATTAATTTAAAAAGCGACTCAGTTATTGACGGATATTTAATTTATGATATAAAGGGTAGTTTGATTTTAGAAGCCACAAATAATACCTCAAATGATTTAACCATTTCGTTAAATAACGTTTATTCAGGTATTTATTTTGTACAGATTAAATCTGGAGCTTATAAACAAACAGTTAAGTTTATTAAAAAATAAACATTAGTCTTATTCAGTGTTAACTACAGTATTTTTATTTTTAAAATACTCAAGGAATTTTCACTCATTGAAAGATTCCTTTTAAATTACTTAAACTCTAGTTAATAAGGCTTTGTTGATTGATCTTATTAAATCAGGGCCTTCATAAATAAATCCTGTATAAATCTGTATTAAATCTGCCCCGGCATCAAATTTTTCTAGTGCATCTTCAACAGAGTGTATACCTCCTACTCCAATTATTGGAATAGTTTTATTACTATTTTTTGAAATGAATTTAATAACCTCTGTGGATCTTTTAGATAAAGGCTTTCCACTTAATCCACCTAGTTCTTTTTTATTATATGATTTTAAATTTTTTCTATTAATCGTAGTATTAGTTGCTATTATTCCGTCAAGCCCAGTATCTTTAACTATAGAGATAATATCCACTAATTGATTATCACTCAAATCAGGTGCAATTTTAAGTAATACAGGTTTTGGTGAATTTTTACTTCGGTTAATTAAAAGTAGTGAGTTAATTAATTTTGTTAATGGCTCTTTCTGTTGTAAATCTCTTAAATTGGGAGTGTTTGGTGAACTAACATTAACAACAAAATAATCAACGTGATTGAATAGTAGATTAAAGCTAGCTATATAGTCATCAATCGCTAGGGAATTAGGAGTAACCTTGTTTTTACCAATATTACCACCAATTAATACAGTTTTATTATCATTTAAATTTTTAACTATCTCATCTAATCCAATATTATTAAATCCCATTCTATTAATGATACCTGAATCCTCTACTAAGCGAAAAAGTCGCTTCTTTGGATTTCCAGACTGAGGCTTAGGGGTAACGGTTCCAATTTCAATAAAACCAAAACCGAAACTACTTAACTCTTTATATAATTCGGCATTTTTATCAAAACCAGCTGCTAGTCCCACAGGATTTTTAAATTTAATTCCAAATAATGTTTTTTCTAATCTTACATCATCTATTGTATAAATCTTATGAATAATTAATTTGACAAGTGGAATTTTAAATAAAATCTTTAAACAGAAAAATATAATATTGTGTATTTTTTCTGCATCTACTAAAAAAAGAATTGGTAAAATTATTTTCTTGTACATTATTGAATTATTGAATGTGGATGCAAAAATAGAATAAAAACAATGAACAAAAAAGTATGTAAGATAGTTCTTGCTAGTTATTATTTAGATACATAATTTTGATAAAAATTATATTTAATGTTAGATGAAAAAAAAATAATAGAACGCTTTATCTCTTATGTAAAAATTGATTCGCAAAGTAATGCTAATTCACAAACAACCCCTAGTACTGCAAAGCAGTGGAATATTGCAAATAAATTGGTGCAAGATTTAAATGATATTGGATTAAGCGATATTTCTATTGATAACAATGCATATATATATGCAACTCTTCCATCAAACATTAATATAAAGTGTCCAACGATTGGTTTTATATCACATTTTGATACTTCACCTGATTTTTCAGGTACTAACATTAATCCTCAAATAATAAAAAATTATGATGGCGGAGATATTATATTAAATAAAAAAAAGAATATAGTTTTATCCTCTGATTATTTTTCTGAAATCAAACAGTATAAGGGACACACAATAATTACAACAGACGGAAATACATTACTAGGCTCTGATGATAAAGCAGGTGTATGCGAAATCATTTCTGCAATGGAGTATCTAGTAAATAATCCTGACATAAAACACGGAGATATTAAAATTGGTTTTACTCCAGATGAAGAAATTGGTAGAGGAGCTCACAAATTTGATGTTGCTAAATTTGATGCAGATTGGGCTTACACGATGGACGGAAGTCAAATAGGTGAACTAGAGTACGAAAATTTTAATGCTGCCTCTGCAATTATAAAAATTAAGGGAAGGATAGTTCACCCTGGATACGCTAAAGGGAAAATGGTAAATTCAATGTATTATGCTAGTAAGTTTATTAACATGGTTCCGTTAAATGAATCACCAGAAAAAACAGATGGGTATGAAGGTTTTTATCATTTAACTTCGATAAATGGACTTGTTGAAGAGACCGAACTAAAATATATAGTGAGAGATCATGATATGACCAAATTTAAAGAAAGAAAAATATTTTTAATGAATCTTGTTGAAAAATTAAACAAGGATTTTGATCAAAATATGTTTGAAATAAAAATTATCGATCAATATTTTAATATGAAAGAAAAGGTAGAGCCTCACATGCATATTGTTGATATTGCAGAAAAAGCTATGAAAGAACTAAATATTAAACCGCTAATAAAACCTATTAGAGGAGGTACAGATGGTTCTCAATTAAGCTACATGGGACTTCCGTGTCCTAATATATTTGCAGGTGGTCATAATTTTCATGGTAAATACGAATACCTTCCTGTAAGCAGTATGATTAGTGCGATAAAAGTAATTTGTAAAGTTTGTGAAATAACCGCTTTAGAAAATAAAAAGTAACTCAGTGAAATAATATAATGAAACAATTAATAAAAGTTTTTAAAATTGTTCTAACCATAAACTTGCTTTTGGTGCTAATTATTGTTGTTGTTTTCGGTCATAAAGATATTCCATTAAATGAACTAAAAATAAAATATACTAATTCAGATTCTTCTTTTATTAATATTGAAGGAACAAATGTTCATTATCGTGACGAAGGAAGCTCTAGTGATTCTATTCCAATTATACTAATACACGGAACCGGTTCAAGTTTACATGCATACGACATTTGGAGTGATAACTTAAAAAAAAGTAATCGCGTAATTAGAATGGACTTACCTGCTTTTGGGTTAACTGGTCCTTTTTTAAAGAGAGATTACACCATTTCTAATTATACAACTTTTTTAAAAGAATTTTTAGATAGTCTAAACATTAAACAGTGTATATTAGTTGGCAACTCTCTTGGGGGAGAAATAGCATGGAGATTTGCCATACAAGAACCTGTAATGTCTAGAAAACTAATTTTATTAGACCCAAGTGGATACCCTGTCATTTCTAAGAGTNTTCCAATAGCATTTAAATTAGCAAAGATCCCAGTTTTAAATAAATTTCTCACATATATTACTCCGCGTTTTCTTGTNAGAGCGAGCATTGAAAATGTTTATTTTGATAAATCAAAAGTTTCAGATTCTCTTGTAAATAGGTANTTTGATTTAACTTTAAGAAAAGGGAATCGTAAAGCAATTGTGGATAGGCTCAAGGTTTCTACAACATTGACAAATGGGACAAAAACACATGATAATATAAAAAAAATTAAACAACCAACACTAATAATTTGGGGTAGTGATGATCAATTGATACCAGTAGAAAACGGCTATAAATTCAAAAATGACATAACAAATTCTAAATTAATTGTGATGCAACAAACAGGACATGTGCCGATGGAGGAAAAACCTTTAATAAGTTTGAACTTTGCAATTGATTTTATAAATAACTAAAATTAAATTTTAAGCTTTAGGTTTATTTAATTTCTCAGTCATGTCCATAGAAATAGCCTGACGATCAAATTTTATTTTACCAGCCTGCGTTTCGATAATACAGCTTCCATCCTTATCATTAATTTCAAAAATCTTACCATACATGCCGCTTTTTGTTATTATTCTATCTCCCCTTTTTAACGAAGAAGCGAATTTTTTCTCATTTTTAGCTCTAGTCATAGGAGGTCTAATAATAAAAAAATAGAACACAAGAAGTAGAGCAATTGGGAATAAATAATCAGCCATAAAGGTTTTTATTATTGATTTAATTTAGGCAAAAGAGGTTGTTTAACAGATCTAGGATTATTAATGAAAGCAGATATCCTAACTGATTCTCTTCCTTTTTTAGTATTAGCTGTAACAGTTACAGTTTTAGAAACTTTATTAGCACCTTTTCCATTAAATTTAACTGTAAATTGTGATGACTCGCCTGGAGATAAGGGTTGTCTACTCCATCCTTGAGGTACAGTACAACCACAAGTACTTTTAATATCAGTAACAACTAAAGGTGTATCACCAGTATTTGTATAGCTAAACATGGTCTCTTGAGCTTGACCATCATTTATAGTGCCAAAGTCATGTGAAGTTTTGTCAAAAGTCATTTCAGCAAAATTTGTTGCAACAGCATCTCTTTGAGAAGCAACTTCTACATTTTTAGTTTCAACTTTACTAAATGGATCATTTCCACAAGAAGTTAATAAAAAGGCAACTGTAAATGCTAAAAAGAAGCTTATAGCTGATGTTTTTAAAGTATTTTTTTTTATTTTCATTTTTTTAATGTATTTGTTATTTAGATTATATGACAAAAGTAGAAAAAAAACTTATTCTATCAAACCTCTTCCCTCTTTAATAATTAAACTATTTTTTGAGTAATCTTTAACAATTGCATCAAGAATCCCATTTACAAAAACATTACTCTTTGGGGTTGAATACTCCTTGGATAATTCAATATATTCATTTATGGTAACTTTTACAGGGATAGTTGGGAAATTTAAAAACTCACTAATTGCTAAATTTAAGATAACATAGTCTATGTTAGCAATTCTTTCAGGATCCCAATTTGAAGTCTTCTTTGAAATCTCTTCATTATACTTTTTGTAATTATCTAAAGTAAGGTTTAAGAGATCTGAAGCAAATTTCTTGTCCTCTGGGTCTTTAAATAGAGTAGGTATAAAATAAGANTCAGGCAAATCTTTGTTAGACTTGTTTAACATTTTAACGATAGAAGTATTAACNACAGGAAAATCATCGCTCCAAGTAATGTTTTTATCTTCTAAATAGNTATAAAGTTTTTCATTAGTGGCTATTACCTTTTTAAATAAAGTAACAACAAAGTTCTTATCTGAAATAAAATCATCTGAGGAACTAGATAAATAATCTATATATACATCACTCTTAATTAAATCGTTGAAAATAACATCTACATATTCATTATCTAATTTCCAAACATTTAATTTCCTTTTTTTTAATTCCCCTTGGATCAATTTATTGGATCGCAGTTGAAGTATTGTTCTATTATTAATAAATTTTTTACTAGGGTTTTTATCATCAGAAGTAGCTAGGTGTTTCTGTTGCGCTATTTTTAAGTATGACTCAGCTTTAATTTGAACTTCGACTATAATTGAAATTAAAATTAGGTACAAATCGTAAATATCTTCTAAACTCTTGAACAGTTGCTTTTCAGTACTACTATCATAGCTGTAGTCAGAAATTTTTAATGCATAAATTAATTGCATTATTTTTAGACGAATATGCCTTCTGTTTAACATTTTAAAGAACTATTAGTAGATATTAATATTATTTAAAAAACTTTAATCTAATTTTGCGCAATATAATATAAAATATGAAGTATTATTTATAAGTTAGACATTTAAATACAAATCTATAATTG
>JGI24539J26755_10000875_pt1 | contig 14124 bp, 5 predicted proteins | sample NorSeaMetagenome_2_FD_26755 | JGI IMG/M metagenome (IMG submission 26755) | reverse complement strand
TTTTTTTTTTTTTTTTTAGAAACATGACTTAGTGTTTCAGTACCATACGCATCAATTATACTTGCATAATTCATCTCTTAAATGTATATAATATATTAATATTATCTAATATACATAACTAAAAGAAATATAAAAAAATAATATAATTAAATAGAGACACTATGGAAGATAATACATCTGATAATAATATAATATACAAAGTTATAAAAGGTATTACAACAGGTATATTATGTGGATATATTATATTATTTGCTTTAAGACCATCGGTTCCCAATCCAGATTATATACTAGAAATAATTGAAAATAAATATATAATAATTCCATTAATTCTAATAAATTATTATTTATTTGAATGGGATCAACAAGTTGGTATATTATTTTTAATATGTATAATATCTTTAATATTTGATTATTTTATATTTGTAAATAAGGGATTAAAAAAAATAAGAAATAAAAATATTGATTATGATAATAATGAAAATATAATAGAAAATTTTAGTACGCGAAAAACTATCAAAACTTTTTTTAATGATATGCTAAATTATTTAGAAATGTAAAATTTCTAAATAATATTATATAATTTCTTTTTCCTTTACAGGTTTATTCCAATAAAAATTATTTGATTTTGTACGAACAACTCTCAATATTCTTGCGAAATATAGAATTGCTAATAATATAAATAATATTAGAGCAATACTACCACATAGTATAATTAATTCAGGTTTATAATACATTGAAATAATTAATAATAATAGTAATAAAGAAAGATTCATCAAAAATATAATTGTTTCAATATTATATTTAATATCTCTTTTACTAACATTTAAATTAAATTGGGCTAGTTTATCATATAATTTATTTTTATATTCCTTATTTTGAAAATGCTTTAATTCATTATTTAATAAAGGATTAATAACATCATAATATGAATATGTATTTTTAGTTGTTCTACCAAATGTATTACTATTAATTAACATTAGATTCTTCATTTTTAAATCAGAATTATTTAATATTTCCTTATTTCTATCAGTTTCAAATTTTTCAACCATTTTACTATTTTTTTTAATAGATGAAATATAAAAATATATAATAATATACAATAAAATTGTAATAATAATAACCGAATAAATAAGCGGTCTTTTAGCATATTTTATAAACATTAATAAAATACTTAATAATATAAATAATAAAATAGCAACAATAAACACAGTATTTATTTTATTTAATTTACTTTGTTCTAATTCTATATTAGTATTCATATTATATAAATTATTAGCGTTATCTTGAATATTATTATTAATATTTTTTAATTTTTTTGTTTTATTTATTGCTTCTTTTATTTTTTCTGATTCTTCAACATTTGTATCTAAATTACGAAGATGATCGTCAATTAATTTTTTCTGGTAACTATATTCTATAGTTTTACTTTCTAATAGTATATTATAACTATTTATAACTTTAATTAAATTTGGTACTTTTTTAAGCCAATTTGGTTTTTCAAATACATATGTATATAAAAGAACAAGTAATATGTGATTTAATTTTAATTTTAAATTTCCATATTTTATATATCCAATCTTTGTATTTTCCCAATTTTGTTTTTCTGGATTTACAATATCAATATTACTTTTAAAATCATCTACATTTTCTAATAAATAATCTATAGCGTCGGTAATTTGAGTATCATCCGTAAATATAAAAGGATCTCCGGTACTTTCTTCAAAGTATCTCCTATTTAATTTAAATGCAATTTTATAATAATAATTTAATGATACTAATTTACCAGTTTCTGCAGATAATTCGTAATTGCATAAAATTTCAAATTTATGAGAATAAATCTTACTATCAATTTTATAATTTTTTTTTACATATTCACTTATATTTTTATAAAATTCTTCTAAAAAATTTAAATAAAAAAGTAATGTTTTAATAGATGTATTTACAAAATATGATAAATCAATATTTTCTATTCTTAAATTAGAACTATGAGATGGATAATACTTATAATTTTCTCCATATAATTTTATTTTGTTTGTAAATAGATTTTCTTCTTGAATATTAGTAGTAATAATAGCGGTGTGTAAAAGTTCATAATATTCTTTTTTCCTTTCCCCCGCCAACTTTCCAAATCTGGTAAAATTTAATTCATTACCATGATTATATATGAAGTTCTCTAATTTAATTATACTAGCATTACTAAGCATTTCTAGTATATTTGAATTTAATCTACTAATTGAATTATCAATAGTCATCTTAGATGGTATGTCTTATATCTCTATAATTTATTAATATTAAATTTATAAAAATATCTTTATGAATATAGAGATAATAATATATTATAATGAGTGCTATAGATCCAATGTCTTATTTTCAAATTATATTTATGCATATCGGTGGTAGATTTTTAAAATTTAAAGTAACACCAGTCCAAGAAAAATTATTAGATAATAAATTAACACAAGCACTAATTTTTTATTCTTTATTAGTATTTAGTACAAAAAGTTTAACAAAGGGTTTTTTTATATTAGTTTTGGCATATTTATTACTATATATACTATTAAATGAGAATTCAAAATATAATTTGATTTCAAAAAAATGGTTAATTGATAATAATTTTATTAAAAATGAAAAATATATATCAGAAAAAGAATTGTATAAAACTTCACTTTCTAGTTATTTAGAATAATCTATTCATCACTGGCATTTACTAATTTAATTTTTTCTGGTTTTAACCAATAATTATTTTTATATTTAGTATTTACTATTCTTGTCATATTAAATACATAATATATAATTATACATATCAATATTACTATAAATATAATAAATATAATAGGATTATTTAACATTTTCAGTAATATTGATGTTGTAGAAATTAAAATACACAAACTCAATATAAAATTAATTGTTAATTCTTTCTTTCTTATATCTATAAATCTAACATTTTGTGAATTTTTTGATAATTTATTATACATACTTATTTTATGATTTTTATCATTATAAACTCTTGTCTCTTTTTTCAATAATGGATTTACATTATCATAATATGATGGTAAATCTGCTTGTAAATTTTTTATTATTCCGAAATTCATTATAATATTATCAATTTTATTTTTGTTCATTATTAATATATCTACATTTCCAGTTATACCTCTACCTTTTTCAACAAGAACCCAATCTTCATCTTGAACTTTGTATCCATTTAAAAATCTAAAATATCTACCATTGCTACGTAATTTAGAATCTAATCTATTTGATTGTAAAATTAATTCATCTAATATTTCATCCGCATAAGGGTGTTTTGATTGTGGATGTGCTAAAATTTGTAATTCAATAACCATAACATTATCGGGGGGTATATATCCTTGTGTTCTTGTTCTAAATAATAATTCTTCTTCTGTTTTATCTTCTTCTATAACGAAATGTTCTTTAGTTTCAAAATTAGAAAATGTTTGAAAACCTTCATTTATTTTTTTATTAAATTCATTATCATATTTAGATTTCTCAAAATTACTAATTATTTTCATTTTCCTTCTTTCTTCTGCTTCTTCTTCCGTTTCTATATCTTCTCTTTTTTCTAAATTTCCTGAATGTATTCTTAATATACTATATCTATTTGGCAATGTCCCCCCATATAGTTCAGAAGTAGCAAATGTTAATTCTTTTTTAATATTTGTAATAAAATTTTCTCTTTTTATTTTCTCTTTTTCTAAACTTTTTCTCATTGCAGTGATATTAGCATCATCATCTATTCCATCAAAAAACGAATCATCAAAACCATGTATTCCAGCTATTCTAAAATCTATTTCTAATCTAAAACTTACCGTATAACTTTTATTTTCTCGAGTAATTTCTTGTTTTTGTTCCCATTCTATTAACTCTTTTTTCGTTTCTTTATATTTTTTTTCTGCTTCGTATTGTTCATTTAATGCTTGATCCCTTAGTTTTTCGGCAGCTATTGTATCTTTAATTGCTTTAACTCTTTTTTCTTCTGCCTCCTCCAACATTTTTCTTTTCATTTCAGATTCCATTTTACGATTTTGAATAATTTCTTTAGCTTTATTCAATTCAGCTGCCCTAAATGCTTTTTTACACGCTTCGGCTTTTAATTTATTTGAAATATTTTTAAGATATTCTGCTTTATGTTGTGCTAGATTGGTTTCTTTTCTTTTTTCTTCTGCTTCTTTTTCTATTGCACTTGCTTCTTTTTTAATAAATTGTGCATTAGCTACGTCAAACTCTGCACTTATTGTTTTCAATTCCGATTCCCTCCTTTTTTTATCTGTTGTTAATTGTGCTACTTTTTGATTATATTCATTTATTTCCCTATTATATTGCAGTATTTTCCCTTTTAACTGCTTTTGATCTACTTCAGCATCTCTAATCAATTGTTGTTGTGTTTCAATACCTTCTCCTGCGTCTTCCCCTTGATCGATTAAGACACCTATATCTTTATATTTATCCGCAATATCATTTTTAAAATTATTTATTTCTCTCAAATAACTAGCAATTGCTATTTTTTTTTTACGTAATTCTTTATTTGATTCATCAATACCTAGTTCATATATTGTTTGTTGTAATTTTAATTTAGTTGAATCTATTCCTTTCATTAGTTTTTCGCGCATTTTCACAATATTAAATTTTAATATTATAATTCCTGCTCCACCATTCCCACCTGCTGTTTTCCCACCTCCTCCTCCTCCTCCACTACCATGTACAGCATCGGAACCAATACCATTTGGATTTCCATCACCACCTCCTCCAAGCCCTCCTTTACCTGATCTATCTGCTGATGCACTACATGTGTAAAATTTTCCATTAACTTCATGGAAAGTAGTGTCTTCTCCGTCTTTACAATAAGACGAAGCTCCTCCTCCACCCGAAACGGTGATTGGTGTAAATATATCAGAAAAATCAATACCGTCATTACCGTTGGTACCACCATTCTCATCACCTGGATATCTATAAGAACTTAAATAATAAGTATCAACTCTTGAACCCAGAGATGACAAATATGTAAAACCAACTTGTCCTTCAGCTGGTTTAATCAAACCTCCGCGCCCACCATTACTATAATTATTTTTACTACCCAATTGTCCAATTCCATTTTTAAGACTTTCATTTATATTACCAATTTTATCTATATTGCCAGTTATTTTACCACCTGATAACTGTTGATTAAATTTTTCTGGGCCTCTCGATGAAGCTTCTTGATCCCATTCCTCATATTGAGCACCCTTTGCTAGAATATATATAACACCAGTGTCTTTATTTTTAATATATGAACTTGCGGCTTGACCTTCTGCTATACTTTTATATAAATTTGTCTTCCATATCCCCCCTCTTCCAACTCCTAATTCATATTTACCAGGTGTCAAATTCAATTGTTGATATATAACTGCGCCTCCTGCACCACCCTCGCCCATGTTTTTTGTAGCAGGAAGTGCTCCGCCAACGGTATCATCAAATTCTTCTTGTTGTGCAATATGTCCTCCGAAACTTCCTCCTCCGACTACAATGACAGCACACGAAAAATAGTCAAGACCTTTTGGTATATTAAATGTATAAATTGTATGCATTTCATCAGACTGATCATTTGCAAAAAATATAATTTTATTATCATTACTAGATGTTGAAGATGTGGAGTTATCCGATTTTAACACCGGTTCTGGAATACCATTCTCCGCTGTATTTACAGTTGGATAACCAGTCCAAAAATATGAATAAGCTATATCGGATGTTGATATATCAGTTCCATGAATTAATTCATTTATAATATCAATTTTATAGTCAGTATTAGGGATATTAAAATAAAGTTTTTGTTCTATATCGGCTTCAATTTTGCTGTCTAATAAATTACCCATTTGATTTATTATATTATTATCACCAACTGTTAATGAATTTTCAACTATATCTTGAACAATCGGATCTAATTCAACTTCTTGTTGTTCTTCTTCGTTTGTTAATATAGTATCGTCGATATCATCTTCAAAATTTTCTAAATATTTACCCCCAATAGTATTAAATAAACTTTGTATAACAGATTGGTTTTTACCAAAGTCGTGTTGATTAGTATTACCATTAAATCTATTTTTTAAAGCATAATTAATAATTAGATAAGAAACAATTGTTAATGCTAAAAGAGTAATGGGTATAGAAACATTAACAATAGTTGTAGAATAATCTAATATAAATATAAATATTAAAATAATTAATAAAAAGACTATAAAATAATTAACTATATCTAAATTATTAATATATTTATCTTCTGATTTAGTAGTTTCTTGTAGTCTTTTTATATTATTTGAATTATTTAATATATTTTCATTATAAGTATGTAATTTTGATTTATAACCTATTGCTTCTTGTATCTGTGCAGAATCTTGTGTTATATAATCTTTTTCGGACGTTGTTTCATATTCTAATTCTAATTTTGCAATTTCTTCATTTATTTTTGCATATTTTAATTGTAAATTAGTTAATTTATTTTCTGAATATTCTAAGCCTTTATTATCAACATCATTTGATATTTTATCTCTGTCTATTTTTAATTTTGATAAAGAATAATTTAATTTATCTAAATCTTTTTGTTTATTTTTATTTGCAATATAAATTTTTTTTTGACTATTTTTCATTATTGTAATCAATGATTCACCCGATGAATCATTAATAATTATATCAAAGTTTTGAAATGCTTTAGGATAATGTTGTGCAATAATAGTATCTATTTCTTTAATTTTTGTTTTATAATTTTGTTTATAATAAAAATATATAATTTTACTTACATAATATGATAGTAATAATTTATAAAATTTAAATTTATATGATTCTGCGAGTATATGATAATAACTTAATTCAGAATCTATCTTTAAATCTTTTGTTGTAATAAGATCATTAAACAAATCTTTAAAACTTTGTAAAAATCTTTCTTGTTGACTATCTGTTAAATCTTTAATAGTTTCATTATCATCTATATATGTTTTATTATTTATTTTTAATTCGGTAATAAAACCCGTTGGTTGTATTAATAATTCATCATCGGAGTTTTTTGAATTTTGATCTTCTAATTTAAAAGAAATTAAATAATAATAAATATCATTATCATCATTGTTTATGTTGATAATTGTTTTTCCTCCAGAAAAATTTGTTTTATATTTATATCTAATTTTCATATTAAAAGTATGTTCATATAATGATTTATTATCGATAGCATATTTATTTTTTTTAATAAGTGATAAATTTCTATAATATTCTCCTAAAAAATCATATATAAACATATATTTTTTAATAGTTTCAGATGCATAAAATGAATTATCAATATCAATTATATTATATAATTTTATTTTATTATTATCTATAACATATGTATCCGGATATTTATCAGAATTAACATAATATATAATTTTATTAATTAATGAATTATTAATGCTAATATCTAATACATCTTTTTTAACTAAGTTATTTATATAACCATTTATATATGTTAAATGTTCTGTACTATCACCATGTATATCTAATAATATTTTTGTGTGTTTAAATAAATTATCATACAGTGTTTGTGGAGATATTTTATTAATTAATAAAAAATTGTTTGAGGTACTATATGACATTTATTATTACTCTATAATTTATTTATATATAAAATCATAAAAAAATTATTTAAGATATTCTTTTTAATTGAGATATAGGTTTCCCCCAATATTTATTATTAATACGTGTTCTTACAGGTTTCATAATATTTATAAAAAATATTATAATCATTATAGCAAATATTATAATTGCAATTATATTAATAAATGCTATATTTTTATCAAAATAAGATTGTAATAGAAATAATACACCAATAAGTAAAGTAATATTTATTAATAAAGAACTTAGATTATCATTATAATTAATAGAATGTTTTGATATATTATAAGTTGATTTTAATATATTTTCTTTAATATCTGATTGCTTATCAATAGTATCAAATTTTTTAACTTCTAATTTTAAATGTGGATTTACTTCATCATAATATGTTCTATTTTTATTATGTAATCCTTCTACAAGTATTAAATTTTCTAATATATTATCTATTTCATCTGAATTATTTTTCATTATTATTCCCATTGTTTCATAATTATAATCTAATGGTTTTTCAACAGCATGTTGTGCTGTTAATACACCATCTATCGCTACAATACCAACCTTTTGAACAAATCTTAAATATTTACTTAATTTAATTGGAGTATTATCAGAACTCTTAGATTGTTCTATAATCTTGTCAGCGATTTGTGTGTGTGTTAATTGTCTGCTATCATATGATTTACTTGGATAAATTTTTATTGTTAATATTATACTACCCTTCTCTATATTATCAAGTACTTCAAATCTATTAGGTGGTTCTAATAAAGCATTTGATAATTCAATAATAATATTATTTTTGAATGTATCTCTTTTTGCCGAACCAGAAGAACCCACCAATGAATAATTTAGATTTAAATCAATTTTTAATATTATTGATTTAGGTGCATCAGCAATTTCTTTTTTAATTTTTTGTATTTTTTCTTCAATTATTTTTAATACTGCATTTGCTTGAAATGTTGCTTTTTTAGCCATAGTTTTTGCGTTTTCTGCTTTTGCTCTAGTTTCCCCTTCCAATCGCACAATTTCTTTAGACCATTTTTGTATTTCTAAATCTTCATTTTCAATCATGCTTTTTAAATTAGCTATTTTTGCAGCAGAAGCATTGGCTGATGCCAAAGTTTCTCTATATTCAGCAATTGCTGTCATTGCCTGCGCATGTGTAGTAACAGTTTTAGCTTGTTCTTGGAGATTTTGTGTATTTATAGTTTTAATTTCTTCATCTAATTCTTCATTTCTCAATATTATGCTTTTTAATTTATCAGACATTTCATCAAATTTTGTTTGACTATCAGCAATTTCTTGATATTTATCGCGAATTTGTCTTGCTAAATTATTGTTTTCTCTAGATAATTCTCTTGATTTTGCTATTTTTGTTTCTCTTATTGCAGATTTTTTTGCTACAACGCCACCCAATTCATTTGTTAAATCTTGATATTCACCTAATAATTTATTCAATCTGGCAATAGTTCTGAATCTTGCTTGCACAGACGCTTCGGTTTTTTTTAATTGAGCAGTTACTGTAGTTACTTGAGCTTTAACAGTGCTCCTCCGCTTCTTTATACTATCTTCTGTACTTACAGCTGAATTATATTCACTATTTAAATCTTTTAATTGTTGTTCTATATTTTTTATATGCTCTGTTCTAGCAAAATCAATATCACCCCATGTATTTAAATTCTCCCAATATTCGGTTTTATAGTCTCTTTTTTTCCTGGCTTCCTCCTGCCAAGTTCCTCTAGCATCATCTTCATATTGACCACTTGTTTTATCAATTACGGTTTCAATACCTTCGTCATCCCAGGCATTATTAAGATCATCAATACTTGCAATATTATCTGTTAACTGTTTTTTTCTCTCTTCTAAATCTAAAATAGTGGCTGACGTGGCAGCCTCTGAAAATTCTATATTTTCGGGTTCTAATTCAAAAGTTTCGCTATATGTAGTATTTTTAATATAATTTGTTATTAAAAGAATAATAATTATAAATATTAATAATATTGGTGAAACAGTACGGGCTACATTTATATCATTATAATTAATTAATGATAAATATATTATTAATGATATTACTAATGTTATTATAGTAATTATAAATAATGTTTTCGAGTTTTTATCATTTGTATTACCATTTTTTAATTCAACCTGATATCTTTTTAATTGTGTATTACGTATATCAATATTCTTATTAAATTTTATTAATTGATTTTTATATTTTACAGATTCAGCTATTCTTTCTGATTCTTGTATTCTATCATCCTTTTTAACCGATTGCATTATTCTCATTAATTTAATAAATTTAATTGTATAATTTTGAAATATAATTTTAAAATCTTCCATAATTTTTTTTATTTCGCCATATTTTATTGCACCCCCACTGTTATAATCTGTATTTTCAACTATTATATTTCTTTTATATCTAATAAAAATATAATAAATTATTAATACATAATAATCTAAAAGTAATCTATAAAATCTATACTTATAAGATAACCCTATTAAATGATTATAATCTGGTCTTTTTTCAATACTTAATTCGTTGGTAATTCTAATTTTATTAAATAAAATTCTAATACTATCTACATATTCACCATCTAAATCTTTATCAATTTGCATTGTTTTAAATATTGCAGAAGGATTGATATTTGTTAAATCTAAATATTTATTTACATTATTTAATTTAAATTTGATATTAATATAATTTTTATCTTCTGTTGTATAATCTTTTTTAATAGAAACTGATGTATATTTATTTATTTTACCAATTGGAATAATTCTAATTTTAATGTTAAATTCATGTTGGAATATTTCAGTATCTAATCTATGTTTTTTTTTTTTCAATTCTGCTAAATTTCTGTAATATTCTGCTAAAAAGTCTAAATAAAACATATATTGTTTTACTGTATTGCTTGCAAAAAATGACATATCAATATCAAAAACTTTATCAATTTTAACAATTTTTTCTACATCATAATTTTTATTATGATAAAAAATATATGAATCCAAATCTTCAAAAAAAGTTTCTTCTATTATTTCTTTTGAAATAATACTTCTAAAATATTTATCTCTTAAATCTTTTATTAAAGCACCTTTTGATAAATCATTATCTATTAGTATCTCTTTTTTTTCTAATAATGTTTCAGTAAAATTACTTAAAGAAACATTACTCATAAATGATTCAAATTCATAATGTTGTGTGATTGAAGTTTCTTTTTCAACCATCTTTTTTTATTAATACTCTATAATTTATTTATATTATAAAATAAAAAAAAAAGTTTATAAATTTACATATTTTCTATCAAATTTTTTTTTATATTTTTTTCAATATTTTTCATATCATCATTTGTATTACCGGTTAATACAAATTCATCTTCATTATAATTCATATTAACTACTTTATTACGAACTATTTTTTTATTAAGTAAATTTTCATTGTTTTTAGATGATTCTGATAATTTTTTTATAACAGGTAATGTTTTTTCGTATTCTTCAGATACTTCTTTATTTTGTTCTTTATTTTGTTCTATATTTTGTTGTGTATTTTGTTTTTTTTTAATATTTTTTTTTGTATTTACAATTGCTTTTCTTATAATTTTTGGTTCATTATCATTTTTAATTTTTGTAGGCAACACAAGTTGTCTTTTAATTTGTGATTCTTTAATATTTTTAATAAATAGTGATCTTAATTCTTCGGATGTAAAATGTTTTTTATATATTCTTAAATCTGCTAAACCGCCCTTATAACTTATTATTTTATTTATTTCTATTGTATTTCTATCTAAATCTGTTTTCAATCCTCCTATATATAAATTTGTTTTATCATATTTTTTATTATCATTAATACATGTGTTATTAACATCATTATAACCATTATCTATTTTCCATAATAATGCAGGTTTTGAAAAATCATCTTTGTATATTTCTATAATATTATTTTTCATTGTTATAACCCAATGATGCCATATATTATTTTTTACAAATAAATTTTTAATTTCAGGTGTATGATAATAATATCTATATTCACCATTTTTTTTAAAACAAGGTAATTTAATATATAAACTATTGTTTAAAAATCCTATAGTTAGTATATTATTATTATATGATGCATTTTTTAAATTTTTTTTTTCATTTAATTTACTCCAATTTACATAATTACTTTGTAAATATTCTGATATTATACCATTTGAAAATAAAATTTGTTGATCTCTATCGCCCTCTAATAATTTAGCTAAAAATGATATGGTAAATTCTTTATTATGTATCAAATCTATATTTTCTGCTTTTAATAATGTATTATCTAAAGTTATATAATTTTCATATATATTTTTAACAGTGACATCATGTGAATCAATAGCTTTGTATAAATCTCTTCCATTATTATTATAATTTGTTAAAGTATTTTTTGTTAATTCATTTTTGTTTGTTTTAAAAGGATAATGTGCTAATAGAAATTTTTTATTATTCATATCATTATCATAATTATTTAATAAATAATGATATTGTTTTGTAATTTTTGCATCTTCTAATTTTGTAATTGATAAAACATCAGATAGTATTACTTTATTATTTTTTTCTTCTTTTTTATCCGAATCCGAATTATTTTTATCAAGTTCTATAATATTATTTTTTATTTCTATTAAGTTTTTTCCATATGTACCTTTTCGTAATTTTGAAGTTATATCATAATATTTATCTAATATATGATCTATAATATCTTGTATTTTTAAAAATTTTTCATGTATATTTATTTTTATATAAACTTGAACTGTATTATCATCTACAATTATATTATTTATATTTATATATTTTTTATTAATATTTAATGAAATTTCTAATTCATTAATAATATTATTTTTCAATATTAATTTTTCTCTATGATTAAATTCTAAACTATTTAATATTTTAATGTCATATATTAATATTATTTCTGCAGCATTTTTTTTTATTTCATCATTTTTTACTACTTTTGTATATTCTTTTAATATATTATCTATACCTTTTATAAAATCATTGTCATGTACTAAATTTTTATATTCTAATTTTTTATCATTAAATATTCTATATAATTCATTTTTGATTTTATTTGGAATCGGTATTGGATTTAAAGCTATTTTTGGAATATTTATACCAATATCATCTATTTTTTCTCTTGTTTGTAAATATGTAGATGCGAGAGTTTTATATTCTTTTAATATTTCTCCCAAATTATTTATAGTATTCATTAATATTTTTTCATTTTGTGATATTTTATACTTTATAATTTCATCTAAATTTATTAATTTATTTTCTATTTTTTCAATATTATTTTCATAATATACTTCTTGTTTCTTTAAATTTAGAATTTTAAATCCTAAATTTTTAATATCTATCTTTAATATATTTACATTTTTTTCTTGAGAATCATATAATTCTTTATATGACTTTTTTGATGAGTCCTTTATTATCAAACGACTATATTCTTGTAATATTATTTTTGATTTTTGTATATCATCTATACCCTGTTTTTCCATTTTCCCTAAACGAAAAATTTCATTCTTAATAATATCATGATCTAATTTTGATTTTTTAAATATATTACCTTCTAAATTTCTTTCTATTATTAATAATAAAATATTTATATTTATTTTCATTGTTTTTTTTGTTAATAATATTATTTTAAATACAACCTTATCTATTTGTGTTTTTATCTGATCTAATTCTGTTAATATTCTTTTTTCTATTACATAATTATAATTTATATTTGCAGACTTTAATTTTTGAATTCCAACATCTTCCATTGTAGTAGTATTTGTTTGTAATATACTTAATTTATTTTGCTTTTGTTCTAATAAAATTTTATTTTTTTCACCTACTATTTCTTGTTTTATTTTATTTATTTTTTCCATTTTTATTTTTATTACATTTTCTAAATTTTTCTTTGCTAGTTTTACTATTGATTCCATATCTTGTTCTTCTTTTTTTACTTTTAATGATGATTCTAATCTCGTAACTACTTCTTTTAATGAATTATTATAAGATTTTTCAATAAATGTAATGTCCTTTGTTAATAATGTTTCACTTTTTTCATTTAATATAAATATTTCTCTATAATAATTTATATGTTTTTTTGATAATTCTGATAATCTAAATGATTCTTTTATTAATTTTTTATTATGATAATTTTCCATTATTAATGTTTTTTCATATTCTTCATTTAATTTTCTTAATATATTATCATAATATTCTTTTTTTTTGTCTTTTTGATTTAATATTTTATATTTATCAGCAACATTTTCTTCTCTTTCTCTTATTACAATATTATATCTATTTTTTAATTTTAAATTTTTATTTTTATTAAGTTTTATTAATAATTTTAATTTATCAATTTCATTCTTTTTATTTGATATCAAATCTTGATCGCTATTTTTAAGTTTTTCTAAATCTTCTTGTAATTTTATAATTAATTTATTATATTTTATTTCTATATTTTTTGATTCTTTTTCAAGTTTTAATAATGATAAT